>Ga0315336_1000392_pt1 | contig 129922 bp, 141 predicted proteins | sample ASW5metaG_FD_204512 | JGI IMG/M metagenome (GOLD analysis project Ga0315336, IMG submission 204512) | Ammonia-oxidizing marine archaeal communities from Monterey Bay, California, United States - ASW #5 | ecosystem: Environmental > Aquatic > Marine > Intertidal zone | place: USA: California... | reverse complement strand
GGCACCGCCGGCTTCAGCCAGAACTTTCGTGATCGCAGCCGTCAGGCTGGTCTTGCCATGATCAACATGGCCAATCGTGCCGATGTTGCAATGCGGTTTCGTGCGTTCAAACTTTTCTTTAGCCATCTTGATGTCCCTAAAGTGCTAGCACTTCGATTAATAATTACAATTCAGTCGTCACATCGTCTGGTTCGAAAACCGTGTAACCCGTCATCTCCAACAGCCTTGAGCTGGAGCGGGTGACGGGGATCGAACCCGCGTAACCAGCTTGGAAGGCTGGGGCTCTACCACTGAGCTACACCCGCTTTGCCCGGCTACCTGTTTATATGACTGACTGTCGTGCCTCTTGTTTCTCTGGTCTCGCCCGCAATCAAACTCAATCTCATTACTATCCAACCGTGGTGGAGGGAGTTGGATTCGAACCAACGTAAGCATAGCTAACGGGTTTACAGCCCGTCCCTTTTAACCACTCAGGCACCCCTCCGAACGGAAACAGAACAGAAGTGAAATCGGTAGGGCGAAATATCGGTTTTTGGTGTTCCTTGTCAACGTTAAATATTAACGTCAAAAATCGACGTCAAAAAAACAAACAACCCTGCCTGCCGCCAGCCCTTTTTCGAGGTGCCGAACGGAGTGGGTTGCATGTGGTGTCGGAGGCGCAATATAAGACCCAACATGAACTCACGCAAGCAGCCAAATAAAAGAAACCGAAAAAGCCCTGCAAAAGGCGATAAACGGCAGAAATCTGCGCCCGAACGCCCGGCGTCGGCGCCTGATCGTGCCGCTTCGACAGGCTCAGCCGCACCATCAGACCGCTGGATATTCGGATTTCATGCCGTTTCGGCGGCATTGGCCAATCCCGAACGGACCTGCAATCGCCTGCTTTTGACCAGTGATGCTGCCCGTCGGACGGACGAATTGTTCAAAAATGCCGATCAGAATTCGGTCGATCGCTCCACACTGAGCATTGTGCGGGCCGAACGGCCCGAAATTGAGCGCGTTTTGCCGGCCAATGCAGTGCATCAGGGCATCGCGCTGGAGAGCAATCCCCTCACTTCGCCCGAAATTGAAGATATCTCATATGCACTCGAGAATGGCCCGGACATTATTGTCGTGCTGGATCAGGTCACCGACCCGCATAATGTCGGTGCAATTTTGCGCTCTGCCGCCAGTTTTGGCGCGCGCGCAGTTGTCATGCAGGCCCGTAATGCCCCGCCCGATACCGGCACCCTGGCGAAATCAGCCTCCGGTGCGCTGGAAACAGTGCCGATAGTGCGTGTCTCAAACCTCGCACGCGCCCTCGAGAAGCTGGCCGATCAGGGATATTGGCGCATTGGCCTGACGGCAGACGCCAAACTCAAACTTTCCGAAGCCGATCCCGGCTCACGTGTCGTGCTGGTGCTTGGCGCCGAGGGCAGCGGCCTGCGCCGTTTGACGGCACAAAACTGCGATATTCTCTGCAAGCTGCCGATGGCCGCGTCAACCAGCGTCACCAGCCTCAACGTCTCCAATGCCGCCGCCGTGGCACTTTATGAACTGGTACGGTGATACCTGTTTCCCAACAAACCATCGCTTTGAACCCGGCTTCGCAGTAACCTTCGACAATGGATTTACATCGAAGATCGATTTACGGGCTCCTGATTACGTCTATGGCGACCCTCGCTTTCAACAGCGCGGCCATCGCCACTTCCCTGACAATCGTCTATCCCAACGAAAAAAACGCCTTTCATGACGCGGCGGCTGAAATTGTTCGTGCGGCATACAGGGAAATTGGTATCGACGTCATCTACCAGACATACCCGGCAGAACGCGCCCTGCAGCTATCAAATAAAGGCATATCCGACGGCGAACTGGTGCGAATTGAAGGGATCGAGGCCAAATATCCCAATCTCATTCGAATTCCAGTGAGCCATGTTACGGCGGAACAAATGGCATTCGGTACCGACGCCAGTGTCCGGATATCCGGCTGGCCCGGTCTGAAGGGTAAACGGATCGCTTTCCATCGCGGCTACAAGGTCGCCGAATCAAATACTGTCGGCATGAACAGACATATCGTCTCCAGTGATACAGCAGCCTTTAAGATGCTAAGCGCCGGGCGCATGGAAATTGCCATAGCAAACCGGTTTTCCGGGCAGAAGATGATCCGGGAACTCGACCTTAAGAACGTTGTGATGCTGGTCCCACCCCTGCAGGCCAATCCGCTGTTCCACTACCTGCACAAAAAGCATGCCGCCCTCGTCCCCAAAATCACTGCCGCGATGCAACGCCTCAGATCTTCGGGCGAAATGGCTGGAATCCTGAAAAAACTAAAAGTCCCGCCGCCAATTTCAGTACCAGGAACCAGCGACTGATCGCTATCCGGTTCGATACATCGAATAAACGCAAATATTGGCTTGTATGTCCGGGGTCCGCGAAGTAATCTCCCGCCGATTTTGCCCGACAGGCACAATCCGGCCGACGTAGCTCAACTGGTAGAGCACCTGATTTGTAATCAGGGGGTTAGGGGTTCAAGTCCTCTCGTCGGCACCAATAAAATCAAAGGCTTAGCTGAATATGGTTAAGCCTTTGTTCGTTCAAATATTGGTCGGGCTAACAACTGGGCTAACACTAGAACCGCGAAAGCAGCTTTCCGCCAAACAGAAGAAAAGCGGGATATACCGGGATTTGCCGGGATATATCGGATGCGCCGAAAACACGCCGCTCGGCCTTCATAAAACTTATTGACGTTGTAACTGAAACTCACATCAAAGGTTACAATAGATCCGCAATCTGACGGGAAATCCCGCAGATTGGCGAGACGACCGCAAGCAGTGCACTTTTTGGACCAGTGACATTCGGCGACGGTGGTGATTTTTCGGTAAGGATTTTTAATGTCAACTGCAGCCTCGAACGGAAAGACTTCAGATCGCCGGAGAGAGTGAACATTGCCGAACACAAAGTGTTATTTGTGCTATTGCCGCTCTGCGGACACGGCAGACCCGATAACTCTTTTGATGTCAAACCGCTAGCGCCGGATGGATTCGCGTGTTTCGCAATTGACCATTGACTTTGGAAGGCCAAAAAATCAGAACTTAATGTTCTGATCGTTTGGATGGCAGAGCTGGCTTTGTCGGGATGTTCTATACGGCTCTCAAGGAAAGCTACCAAACTTTCGATGCGCTCCGCCGCCAGCGTATTTTCGTAGAAATTGAAGTTCGGAGTGTTCACGAGATTGTCGACATGTGCTTTGTAACTGCCGTTCGAATCAACGGTAATGTAGTGCTCGCTTTGAAGATCGCCCTCGACGTCTATTAGATTGTCGATATGTCTCCGCAGTTCCCTGTTACTGTTCTCTGCACCCAGTAGAGCGCCTTCGGCCCAACACGACAAACCACCGATCACTGCTATTATCAAGACAGGCCCGCCAAAATATTTTACCCAAGCTGGGATGCCCCCGCCCCCGGAAATCTGCTTGCCTCCTTGACGTTGGCTCATTAGAACACCTCACATTTTCCATCCTTCGATTTATTGGAGTGTATAGACCCGTCCGGATTAAGCCAATGATTGAGCTTGGATATGGCAATGCAGGAGCAGTAAGAAATCTGTATGCTCTTTGCGTATGATTGACAAAAATCAAATAGCGGCCAGATTGAAAGACCTCCGCAATCGGGCCGGCCTCAGCATGGAAAGCCTTGCGCTGGAACTGGGCATGAAAGCCGCTTCCAGTTACCAACGCTACGAGCATCCGGATAACTATGCCCGGAAGCAGTTCCTGCCTTTCGAAATAGCTTTACGAATTGGCGCAGCGCTGGACGGCAAAGGCTCGCCACCCGTTCGTTTGAATGACGTTACAGAACTGGCCGGGGTAGACAGAAACATCCAGCAGGATGAAACCGAAACCGCCGAACTTGTCAGGCTGTTTAATCTGATCGGCAAGCCCGTCGACCGGCAGCGTGTTTTGGATTTGCTGCGATCAATGGTGGGCGAGTGATTCACTCGTAGTGCCGATAACCCAGCGTTCCCTTTCTGGATTTTCTTTTTTGGGTATCTTTCAAACCGACGAGGCCAGCCTTTTGATAGGCTGACGAGAGATTGCCAAATCTGAGCGCGACACCGGCTGACGATAGAAACCGGTCTTCCGCGTCAATCAAATCGGCAGATATTCGACCGTATCGCTGGTGAATCTTCCGCAACCGATGCTGAATTTCTGCATTGGAGAACTTCAGTCGCGTGTCAAATATCCTCTGAACTTTTCGGAACAATTGCTTGTCCACTATCGGCTCGATAATACCCTCTACTCTGATCCAATCGTCCGGCGGGAGTTCCCTTCTCGGACAACCCAGTTTGCAGGTGCCGGTGTTGTAGACGAAATTCCCTATGTAGATCTCGCTGCGCAGAATGCGATGGACAACCGAACGGTTCCAACTCGCTGCAATCGGTGGAACGATCTTCTCGTCAATCATTTTTCTGACGATCTGCGACTCTGTGTGCTTCTCATTGCCGAACAGCCGATAGATACGGCGGACCAGTTTCTGCTCGCTTATTGGCCCAGGAACAAAAACTATTCTGTCCGTCGGGTAACTTTTGCGCTCGTGCAGTTCGAGTATCTTCCGTGGGTTTCCTCTCGCATCGACGCACTGGCGCCGGATACCCAATACCGGCTTGCTGCCGGCCGAAAATCCTTGCTTCGCTAGATTTTTCTGGCCTTGCGTCACCTTGTTCGAAAGATTGCGACTGTACTCACCGGCCATCGCCCGTTTAAAGCTTTTGTACACCCCTGCCAGCGGCTCGGAGGGATCGCCGAAGGGCTCTGCGCAATACCACACATCAACACCAGCCCGACGACAGGAGAACTCGTAAAACGCGGCTTCGTCTGCATCCTGAAATCGACCCCACCGGCTTACGTCATACACCAATACACATTTGAACTCTGCAGCGCCGGAGAGAACGTCTGCGAGGAGAGATTGCAGCCCTTCCCGTCGTTCGAACTTGAGGCCGCTTACACCTTCATCCTCATATGTTCGGATGATTTCGAGGCCATGGTCATCTGCATACTTATGTATGGTTTCCAGTTGATTCGAAATCGACTGATCCTGCCGATCAGTTGACATGCGGACGTATGCTGCTGCCGGAACCATCGCACTCCTCCTCGAGTCCAATGGTAGGCTAGGCGGCTTACGTTAAATACGTCGAACTCCTCCATGCGCGCGCAATACTTGTGTTGTCGCATCCCATTGCGTCGCATACACAGTTAAGCAGACTGCAGTCGAAAGACACCAAGGAGGTTTCGTTGTCTAAAACGCCTAATCCGGTCGACGTACACGTAGGTGGACGATTGCGTCTCCGGCGAACCTTGTTGGGATATAGCCAGGAGAGGCTAGGCGACGCAGTCGAACTGACCTTTCAGCAAATTCAAAAATATGAACGTGGCGCTAATCGAATTTCGGCCAGTCGTTTGTATCAGTTTGCCAACGTCCTCAATGTGCCAGTCTCATTTTTCTATGACGACATGGACGAAAGCATTTCTGGCAAGAAAGCGCATAAAAAAAGCGAACCAGAAAGTATTGATCAATCTGTCTTGTTAGAGCGCGAAACCCTGGTTCTTGTCCGCTCCTACTACGGTATCCCCGATCCTTCAAAGCGCCGATGTGTAGCACAGCTTATTCGTTCAATCGCTCAGATGGACAATTAGGTTTCGGTCCGGCCAGACTGGGGAAAATACAAGGACCTCAACATGGACACGAAAAACCCGCACCCCATCGATGTGTATGTTGGCAGTCGAGTGAAACAGCGCCGAAAACAATTGAAAATGTCGCAATCAAAGTTGGGTGAACCCGTCGGTTTAACGTTCCAACAAATTCAAAAATACGAGCGCGGAACCAACAGGATGGGTTCTAGCCGCCTGCATCAATTCTCCAAGGTTCTTGATGTGCCGATTTCGTTTTTCTTCGATGACATGCCGGCGGACGTCGAAACCCGCGTTGTGAAAGGCTACATGCCTTCTTTTGATCGTGATGACATCATGTCGCGCGACGAAACACTGGAATTGATCCGACTTTATTACGGGCTGGAATCGCCACAACTTCGACTACGATTTCGTGAGCTCGTTAAGGCTCTCGCCTACTCGACTGACGAGGAAACCCACTAAGTAGATAGAATCGCCACTAACTGATTACCGTTTTCAGTTAATCGGCCCCTCGGTCTGCGTGCCACTTACCTCAGCTATCGAGCAGGCAACCGAGAAGCATGTGGCGGAATGCCAGTACTATTTCTATTTTGTGAGTACTTTTTTCAATTGAAGGGCAAGGTGTTCCAATCGATCATCGATTTCGCTAATTCTTCCGTCTGCATGCCTTGCGTCTTCATTGATTTTTTCAGTCAATTCCGAAAGTTCAGAAATTGAGTTTGACAGATTTCCTATGCCGATCGCCAAGGCCATCCAATTTTTATCGTACTTTTCCGAAATAAGAAAATATGTCGTTGGTGCAGAAGCCAAGCCGATAATAATTGCCACAAAGACATACCGGCGAAGATTTCGGATATCTCTACGAATGCCGCTAAGAGCGCTATCCACTCCCTCGTCCTGTTTTTCCATGCTCGACTCCCCTTTCTAAATTATTGGCCCTTCAGTCTGCTTGTCTGTCACCGCAGCTTTCGCCCTGGCAACCCGCTCCAAGGTAGCGCCCCCCGCAGCATCGCCCTGACGCCACAGCTTCTCGGCATTCTCTGAGGCGACCAGCACAGCACCATCCCCATGCTTGTCTGCAAGGAGCTTGGCTGTGCGGTGGACGTCGAGTTCAGTGATCATCACATCAAAGTCAATTTGTACTCTACCGCGTCATCTTCCTCCTGCACCACGAGAATGAAATCCTCTCCATCCATCTTGACGTCCGGGCACTTGCCTGCTGCAGAATCTCGAAGCATTAACTGCACAAGCCTATAAAATTCGTCATTCAGATTCGGAATTTCTATCTCGTAGGCCATTTTTTCGTCCTTTCGATGCGGGAAGAAATATCGTCGCCGATACTTTTCCCTTCCCAAGAAATTGGTTCTATTGCCCTCAATTTAGGAGCGATATCAAGGCCACCGCTAGCGCCGCCACAGCGATATACGTGGTAATCCTGTATCGAAGATCTTCACGCTGGTTGCTACGGCGCCGAACTTCAATTTCAGCCTCGTGTTTAGACCATTTGTGCTCTTCCACAAATTCAACATCAGTAATCAAGTGAGATAATTGGGCGTCTGAAAGTCTTTTTATGCATCGGGCCCATGCCTTGGCGGTATCAGCGTTGTTCGTCGTTTCAAAAATGGCGGATTCAAGGTCACGGGATATCAGAGCGAGTTGTTTTTGCTCAATGAGCTCTTCGGCGGCATATTTCTGGGCTGGAATAAAATTCTTTGTCGGGTTTACCAAAGGGTCGATGAGGCGTTTAAGGCCCTCGATATCAATATCCTCGAAACTCTTGCGATGTATTTGAACTTCCCGCCTGGCTTTTTCGTCCACCTTCCTCTCCCCATTTTGAATTATGACGGATGCTAAATCACGATCGATAGCGCATCTATATTTGCGGGAGCAAAGTATCGAAACAAGCAACCAAAAGAAACCCCGCCGAAGCGGGGGTAGTGACTGACTGAGTGTTTCTGTCTAGACCACCACACCGTCCAGAGCATGAACGTCCAGCATCTTGATTGTGCCAACGACTTTGCCAAGAACGCTCTCATCGAAAAGCTCTTTCGATATTTCGTGGCCGCCATACGCTGGATTGTCCACCCATAACCGTACCATCCCGCTCTTCGATCCGCCGGCGGCACGATAGATACAGATGTTCCCCGACCTCTCCATTGCAAACATATCGTTGCCATCGAACCCGAGCTTGTGCGGATCGACAATGGCGAAGTCCCATGGTCCCATGGTCGGCATCATGCTATCGCCCTTGAGCTTTATGATCCGCAGGTCCGGGTTATTGACTGGCGGTAGGACGACTGCCGAGGCGCTCATGACGCACCGCCGATCCGCCTGGCATCATCAAGGACGCTCCAGAGCGCAACGGTTTCCAGTTTATCGAACACCATGCTTGACGGATCTTCGGCGCATTGCTCAGCGAGTATTGCCTCCAGCTTGGCGGCAACGCCGGCCACCGTCTTGGGTTGAACTGAAAATACTCGCTCTTGAAGTTCGGCAGCTTTGGTCAGAAGCGTTTTGGCCTTTGCCTCCAATTCCGGTACGCCATGTCGTTTCAGGATTGCCGTGCAATTGGCTTCGTGAGTATCCAGTTGAGGGCGATAACGTTTTTCGCACTCATCGGCCCGTGCCAGCATTTGTGGAGTGGGTTCCCGATTGTGAATGTCGTCCCAGCCCAGAATGGAGCCCAGGGTCATTTTTAGATTCAAAGTGTCCAACTCCCCCCAAGGCTCTTCCGAATAGATAATTTCGCCGTCTCCCTGCTTTCCAACTCGCCGCATAATCATCGGGCGTTCTGGCATTTCGAGTTCCGCGGCAATTTCGGCGTCGATGAGTTCAGCATCGGCAGCGGCTCCCGCCTTTATCGTCCGGTGATACTCGTCGGCAAGGTCGATCAATTCAGCGTCAGGATTTCCGGTGCCAGCGATTGCCGGTGTCGCTCCAACAACGACGGCGGCCGTGCCGGCTAATACGGTACGACGGGAAAGACTTGGAACATTGGATTCTGTATGATGGGTGTTAGCCATGGACCTGCTCCTAATTCAGCGGGTTGGTGGTTAGGCGGGCTTGGGTGCTTCAACACCCTTGTCCGCCGTTATTTGTACAAATAACTGTAGTGCCGGGATTAAAGTGTTGCAAGAGTTATTTGTACACATTACCTATACTGAATGGCACGCCCTCGAAAGTTCACCGAACGCAAACGACTCCCGCTCGACTTGGAAGGTGAAGACTTGGAATCCCTCAACAAGATTGCTGAGGCTGAAGGTATTTCGCGCTCAGACTTGATCCGGGAAGTGCTCCAGCGATTTATCAAACGGTGGAAACCGAGGAGCTAGGTAGTAGCGCCCACAGCGTACGGGTACACTTTATTGATCAAGACGAGCGCGGCGACCAGTACAGGTGCGACAAGCAAGATCCCTGAAAAATACAAAAGATTACTGTAAGATTTTCGCTGTCTAATGAGATTGTGGATTTCATCGTGTGCAGATTTTTTCACTGACAGTTTTTCGGTATCCTTGGCAATTTTGTATAACTTTTGCGACGTTCGCTCCAAGACCACGGTAATCTTCACTGCTGCAAAAATTGCAAGACCACCGCCTATCGCCGCAATCAACAGTCCGTTGGCTGCAGCAAACTTAATATCAATATCAGAAGACTCGGAATAAGCTGCAAATGAGGCTGCTGCGACTACGCCATGCCCCACCATGTTCAATTTAGCTAATGTAAGTACAAGATTTTCCGCGATAGTAGCCTGTCGCCCCGCTTCTTCGTGCATTTGTGAGGAAGACCAATCGTCAGTCCTTTCGATTTCGCCATTTTGTGACATTTTTACTTGATCCCTCGCATAATAGTTTCAACGTCTTTGATTCTAGCAGAACAGGCCAACTGGTTACTCAACAATTCAGGCGATCCACATGTTAAGTGACCAGAGGGATTGGTGCCATCGCCTAATCGTTCACTGAGAGAATGTAAGCCAAGGCTTATTTCTTCAGCGCCTTGTCGGTCTAGGCTATCATCCGCCCATGCAAGCCACCCTCAACGACGTCGCCAGCGCCGGCAACTTCCTCAACATCAACTGCGATGCCTGCGGTAAGCATCGGCCCATTGAGCCTGACAGCCTGATAAAACAGCTTGGTTTGGGCTTTCCCATACCGAGGCTCAAGCGGGTGCTGAGGTGCCAGTTATGCGGGGCAATGCAGGCGGACGTGAAGATCGCTATCAGAATGAAGGGGTTTGTGCTGCCCGACGGTTTGCAACACACGAAGCCTAATTTCCAAAACGTACTCAACCTTCGTGATTAAGTTATTTCCTTGAACTACCACCAAAGGAAACGCATTCTCTGGTGGTGAAAAAAATAGCCATCTTATTAATGAGTGTGTTTCTGAGCAATTGCAGCTTGGAGGGAGGCGGCAATAGTTTGCCCCCAATACCCCCATTTTGCAATAAAATTGAGTGCTTATGGCCCAAGTCGCTCAAGATTGAAGGACTGTCTTCGAGTGAGCTTGAAGCTGTTCTCAACAAGGTTCTCAACGAGTCCGCCAAACAACATATTATTGATGTTGAAAAGTTGACCATGGAGATTGCCAAGGCGCTTATCCCTTTGTCAAAATCCAAGTTTATTTCAAGTGAGCAGGTAGAAAATATTGCCAATCGAATCATCGACCAGATTCCGGAACGTAAGGGCATCACCGAGAATGACATACAAAGAATTTCTGACTTAATTTTTGAAAACATATTGGAGCTCGAAGGGGGTATGTCAGCTTCCGATTTGAAACAAATTCTCGAGGACATTGGCCAAAAATACTTGAAAGACCGTTCCATCAATGATGACGCTCGCATCAAATTGTTAGCCAGTGAAATTGCAATTTCTCTCACTCCGTTAATCCGTCAAATTGACGTAGACTCCTCACCTGTTACTGCTGAAGAAATCTCCATCATCGCTAAAACAACAATTGATCACGCATTGAAGCTAATAGATGCGCAAGACGATCTAACTTGGGTTCGAGGAGCTGTCACTGATTTCTTGATCGCGTATTTAGTACCTGGTGGACTTTCTCGAGAGGAAGCAATTTCCGCTGCGGAGCACTTCTTAAATGGCGTGGAAAAACGAGTTGGGCAAGAAATTGATTTTGGTAGTCAGAATCCATTTTTGACCGATGAAAAACGATGGTGGGAGTACCTACCTTTTTCGATCCCAATATTCCTTTTGATTTCGATAGGAGTAGCGATTTGGGGATACTTTCTCGTTCGGGCCGCAACAATGCGTCGGGCTACTTTAGACCTTATCGAACAGAGCGAGTCTTCAGAATATTATCGCCAAAATATTGAACTTTTCAGCGAACTTGTAACGAAAGGACACGACGTATTACTCGGAACGCTTTCAATGAGGGCAGATAGACGAGTTCGCGACCGAGTTTTGGCTCACCTAAATCATTTTGAGCTAATAGCGATAGGTATCGAGAAAAACATACTCGACAAAAAATTCTATGAAGATTGGATGAAGAGTGGATACCTAGATGCGTGGGCTAAAGCATCTGATTTCATACAGCAGGCCAGATACATAGGTGGAAGGCGAAATAAGAACAGCACGTCGAAATACGTTAGCGTGTATTTTAAGAGGTTTGAAAATCGCGCAACAATATGGGGAGCAAACAAAAATATAGTAGAAGGCAACCCAATAGAGGTTAGTGAGGATGAATTGGACGACTTTTATTACGATAACAAGACCCATATTCAATCAATAGCGAACAAATATGATATACAGCTAACTTCGCCCACCAAATAGTAGTTTCAAACGGTATTATGGTAGTCTAACGCGAAATTATCGTCGACATACTCAAAAAAATTACGGGCGCCAAGTGACTAACGGGCGCCCGTAATCGGAATCCATTTAGCTTCTACTAGAGAGTATGAACACCTTCTGAGAAAACAGTCATGATATTCTCCTATTCACAAGCGCTACACGTTTGTACATATTCTTTATCCGAACATGACATGCTAAACAATTATTAACAAAACATTTTATTCCTAATAGTGTTTAATACTAGTCACAAAATGCTTAAAGAACTACTGCAATATTGTAACTCACTGGTAACAATTAAGTTTAACCATGACAATCATGTGGTGTCGCGTCCTCTAAAAAGCAATTCACGTTATTGCTACCCCAAACCTCCAACGCCACTGTAATCACCGGCTCATACCGTACGCTCTGTCAGTTTTCCAGCACACGCTGAACATTCGTGAAAACCTCAATCGGTCTGCCGCCGCCGGCTTGATCTGTGAATCGGGGCGCCTTTTTCCCGTCAGGTTTCACCAGATAGACCATAACGAAATTGTCTTCCGGGGCGACATCCAAGCCTCGGTCCTCAACTTCCTGACGAACAAATTCCGATGTGTCGGTAACGTCACTGGGCACGGTTATCGTGTGATACCTGCCGTCTGGCGGGGCAATCTTGTTTTCCAATTGCCGAACTCTTTTTGCAACACTCGATACCATGTCCAAGCCTCCTATTATTTGGTGTTTTGCCCGTCCAATGTTGCCTGTGCCTCAAGCCGCTCTTCGTCGCTGGCATCAGGATGTTCAATGACGCTTCGGCAGACACCACTCAGACGTAGTTCCAGTTCATCATCCGACAGGAGCGAAAGGTCGTTGGAATCGATACCAATGTCCTTTTCAAGTTTACGAATCCTCGTTTGTATGCTCATCGATTGTTCTCCAATGCTTGAAGCCGCGACTCAATATCAACCAGTTCCTGAGTGCGTCTGGTTTGCTCCAGCAACCCCATGACGCTCTGTGCATCCTCCGGGGCTGTGACTCCATCTGCCACTGATTTGATTACGGCTTGCATCGCCGTGAGCACGTCTTCAGGAGATTCGATATTGGGAATCTGGAACGACACCGGGCGGGACTTTCGAGCAGGAACGATCCGCTCCATGCAAAGCCGCAGGGCAGCCATATCACCTTCTTGCGCTTTCTCAATGCAGGTACGGGTCAACGCTTCCGCTTCACCGTCGAGCAGGGCTTCTGCTGCTATTGTTGATTTGTTGCGAGCGCCTTTGGGCCTTCCCGGGTTGCCAGGTTTGAACGGCCTTCCCGGCGTTTTCGCTGCGTTTTTTCGCGGTGCCATTACTTCTCCATTCCCCGACGCGCTTTCAAAGCGGCCGCGGTAGCCCCGGCACTGACCAGCGGCACCGATAACAACCGATCAAGTCCACTGGTGGCATTACGGGCCGATACAGCACCGCCAGCAGCTTCCATGGCCCTGCCAACTTCGGAACCAAACGGGACGTATTTGAGGGCTTTGCCGCTGGCCGTCAGCAAGTTGTGATCCTGCAATAACTGGAACACCGCCCAGGCAGAACGGGACGGGTTGCGAGTATCTTCAGGGGTCATCGTGCGGGCTACGTCCTGAACAAAAGCATTGAGGCGCTGGCGCTCGGGATTGGTGAAGATCGCATTCGCAAGGGAAGTATTATTGAACAGGAAGTTTCGGGCGTTGCTGACGATGCTGGCCCTCGATACGTCCCGCTGCCCGCTACGGACGGTAGTGAATGCCTTGACCAGAAAGGCGTCTTTCATCAACCCGACTTCCTGAGAATCAGGACCGAAGATATCTGCAATTCGGCGAACCAATCCAACGCTGCGAGCAGTGCTGGTAATCCTGGCGCCGCCCGTCAAATAGTTAATGACTTGTTCCGGGGTGGCCTGTAACTCGTCGAGGATTTTGGTCATTGCCACGCCGCCCGGGTCTTTAGCGCCTGAAACGGTTTTGTTGGCGCCGAACCGCTCGGCAAACTCGGCACGGAGACCAATTGCCTTTCTGAGCGAAACCAGCGCTTCAGGGTCGCCTGTCATAACAGCGTAGTCCACTGCATCATCAAGCCAGCTATTGAGCTCGGCTTTGATACGGGTTGCCCCGCGTTTATCCGTCGGATTCTTGGCCGCGCCGATATACTCGCCCAGCGTTCGACGTACAGTTTCCAGACGCTGGAGCGAAATAGAAGTAATCCGGCCGGGCACCTTTTTCGGCAACTGCGACAGGTTCCCGATCTCCTTCAACGCCCGAACGGTCGCAGGCGTAAGCTCTTCGGTTATCGGCATGCCCCTCAGGGACTCCCTCACGCCCTTTGAGAGATTTCCCAGGCTGGAGACCCAAAATCTCAGGTCTGACTCTCCAGCGGCCCTATAGGCGGAATCTACACCCCTTTTGGCGCTGTCACGGGCCTGCATGAGGCCGGATTGCAGGTTTTGGCCAATATCCGAGAGGTCTTCACCGCCAAACCCGGAACCTGAACCGATATCAGCCTGTATGCCGTCTGCTTCGCTTCGAATAGCGCCTAACTGATGATCGTCAAAGGTCCGCATCGTGCCTTGTGCCCCGTCTCCATAGCCACCCTGACGCATGGCTTCCTCACGCTTGAGCATTTGGAAGTCGCCGGCCTCTTGACCGCGGGTATAGGGGATGGAGCCAGACTGCGGCGGCGAGGTTGTGACGCCCGGCTTGACGCTGTTGAAAACGCTCTTGAAGGGCTTCACGGCCGCTTTGAATAGTGGCGGAGTTACGGCTTCAGCGATGCCGCCTACGATACCGGCTTCACCGGCCTGCATTGGATCTACCGCATCCTTGCCGCCAACCGCCATGGTTCCGTACTGCTGGGCTACGTTGGTCGCGCCATACAGAGGTATGCCCGCAAGCAACCTGCCGCCCATCGAGGCAGCGCCACCGGCAACCTTGGCCGCGGGAAGCAACTGGACGCCCTGGGCTACAAGGTCGTTCGTGTCTTGCTCGGAGAAGCCGGGTTTATTGACGTAAAAGGATTGCTCACCCCATTTCACGATGGGGTTGCCGTGCTTGTCCTGGAAGATACCACCGAAGCGCTGATCGTCCTTGAAATGCGACTGAATGATATTGGCCTTCTCGTGGGCGTCAGTAGTCAGGCCTAGTTTGAGGTTGGGAACGAACGATTCCATGAAACCGATATCAGCGTCAGTGATTTCCGGCATGTCGGGATATTCAATCCGACCGTCACCGGTGGCGGCATTCTTGACGGTATCTACAGCATGACTGGCGAGGTTGATGCCCTGGCTCATGAGGCTGGGTTCGGCATTCATTGAGGGCGGCGCCACATCGATACCATGGTATGCGGCGGCGCTTATCAGGGCGTCGTTCGACACGTTGTCCATTGCTGGTGGCGGAGTGGTTTGGATGCCATGGAACCTGGCCGCTTCCAAAAGCTGATCGTCAGTTACAGTTGTATCGGTCATCAGGAGGCCCCATATTTGGCGTAATGTTGAAATTGCTGATTAAAGCTCTTGTCGTCGCTGCGGTTCTCATTGCCGCCAACAGCGTTCGTGCGGACGAACAATCGACTAATCAAAAAACTCTTGAATCTCTGCCACCGATGGACACGGCAACTCGCAAAGCGTTCGACAAGGCCTTGAAGTCGGTCTATCGGGCGAAATGCGATTGCTACACTTTCCTTCTTGATGGGAAGCTCTATCGGATCGCAAGACCTCTGAACGATATGGACAGAAGGCTTTTGATTGATGGTTTCAAGCATGGTTTTTTGGTCCCACTTTCAAACGACGGCCAACAGTCTTAATTCGTCGACTTCATGCCGCGCTCCAGAAGTTTTTTGCGAACCTGATCCGCACTCAATCCGGTACCCGGATGCACACCGCCATGAGGCTGTGCCGCCATGGGTGCCGGCTGACCTCCAGGCGCATACTGCGGCAAGGCATTCGGATTATTCACTGAGCGATACATGGCGGCCCGTTCTTCCTGCGTGAAGATCGGGTTTCTTGCTTCGAAGTCGGCAACGTGATTTGCGAAGCCGTTCAAACTCATGTTCTTGCGGTAATACTGCTCCTGCATTTTCGCCAGTTCGATATCACGCTGCGCCTTGCGACGAAGGCCAGCGATAATCATGCGGTTGCCTTCCACAGTCTTGGAGAGTTCCGGCGATGCCTGAACGATAAACCGCAAATCCGCGTCGGTCGGGTTGTAACCAAGCTGTTTGACCAGCGGCAAAATCATCTGATTGGTGATCGCCTGGAAGCCTTCCTGGCCGGCCATCAGTCTGGGGTCAACATCGATCCCGACTTGCAGTGCAAGGCGCTTGGCACCGTCGATAAATGGTTGGCCGAAGCCTGTCTGCACACCGGCATTCAGTAGCGCGTCGAGGTCGTTCAGGTTCTGAAGATTGCCAGATGCCGCAATCGCGTTTTCTTCGCGAGTGGTAAAGTTGGTTGCCCTCTTTTTGCCAAGTTCCTTTTCCATCGCAGATTGCTGCGTACTACCGCCAACGTTGACCGTTGTACCGGCCTTCGGAGCTGGCGCATCCATACCTGCCGCATTGCCGGCGGGCATCCAGATGAAACCACCACCTTTCTTGGGCACCCTGACAAAGTTGGATTTGGTCATTGCTTTCCTGGGCGCAAAGTCCGGCTGAATAGCGTTCCAGCCTCCCAGCTTGAAGCGCTTCTGCTGGTCTGATGTCAGGCCCTTCAAATAGTGCTGGCGTTCCTGCTGACCGACGCTGGCCTTCTGGCCCTCGTTGAATCCTGCCATGGCTTGAGAAAGCCTGATGCCGAGGCCCGGTGCCGGTTTGTAGGGATCGTGTGGCGTGAGGTGTTTGCCCATGTTCGACAGGCCGGCGAGCACGCCCGTCCATGGGTTCGGCTTGAACTCTTGCTCTGGCTTTTTGAGGTGAGGATTGGGGCCAACGTTCGGGTTTTCCTCCGGTGTAATAGCCGGATTGGCGGGCGGTTTCGGCATAGGGTAAACACCGGCATTGATCGGCCCGGGCGGCTGCATCAAACCCTTCTGTTGCTGAGGAGCTCCAAAATAGTATGAGTAAAATTGGCTGTTCATTCTTCGTCTCGATTCAGTGAACGGTTACGTTGATGTCTGCGAGTCGGCTGTACGCGATGTCGAAATAGGGGGCGGGATCTAGTCCGCCGGATCTCAATAATTCCTCGATGAAAGCGAAATCCACTTCCGTCCCTTCGCTCGCTCGGATGGTCCAGCAAATTGCCTGGATCAGAACTTCGGTCCCGGTGTCGAAATCACCCTCGAAGAAATACCAGCCCGACTCCGCGAACAGACGGCCGGCAAGACTGCTCATAGCTTGGTAGCTGCCACTCGCTGCTGCTCGGCGAATCCAACGTTCGGCCACTTCTTCATCGCACATGACGCCAACTCCGAAATAGTACGAATATCCGAGGTAGTGCTGCGCATCTGGATCGCCGGCGACGGCCCGTCCGGTAATCACTTTGACTTCTTCCGACATGGAATTATCCATTTCGACCACTTTACTCATGTCAGGCCGCCATCGGTGCGGGGCCGTCGCCGTCGTCGTCCATGGAACGGAGGCGTTCACGAAGGGAGCCACGGATAAATTCCGAGAGTGTCTGGCCCTCGCCAACCGCTGCTTCCCTTGCTCGCTCAATCAAAGCAACGGGTGCTTTGAACTCTGCTTTCTTCGAGAAATCCAGTATCGTCATGTCGTCGCCCTTCCGTGCTTACGGGGTCATGTATCTGTCATGACAAATATAGGGGATGACGATAATTCGAGGCGTTATGCGTAACGCAGGACGATGTGTGAAGAGGTTTGTTTTGATGCTGTTAGCGGAACAATTTTAGGTCCGCCGGACAAACTGTTTTTGACCCACAAAAGTCCGTTTTTCGTCAGCGTCAGGCTGACTTGATTAATGGCAACCGGTCCATCCTCACCAGATACTTTCCTGATTGGCCCGATGCTCATTCGTGTTAACCTACACGCAAGGGAGGAGTATCCATGCGTTATTTGTTTATACTGATTGTTGGGTTGCTGATCGGCCATTCCGCATTTGCCAAGAATGTTGTTGGCAACTGCGATCAGGCAAAAGTATTGAAATTCGTTGACGCTGGCTACAATAAGACTGAGATAGCAAGGTTGTGTGGCAAGAAAACAAAGGCAACTAGATCCACAACCAGCAAATCCGACAAAACCAAGGCTGTACGCCGTAAAGCCATAGGCCAGTTTCATTGGTTTTTGGAAGAAGGTAATAAATGGAGAAGGGCGCATTCCAAACATGTGCCCATGGGCATGGCTACTTCAGATGGATTGACCAGAGTATGGTCGCATTTCAAATCTGGGAATTTCAAAACGTCCGGACGATTGTTGCAATTAAGCAGGACCGCAACGCCCCAAGAAAAAATATTTAATGAAGAAATGAGAGACAACCCCGGCGTCTATGTCGCGATTGCTGCCTATCGCTCCTGGAGCCCGCATGAGCCAAAAAAGAAGGCGTTAGATGCAAAATACGGAAATCTTCCCCCCCGTGATCCGATGGTGGATTTTGCTGAAGGAATTGGTGGATTTGTAAATCACTATATTAACGACGATAGCAAGGCCGACCTGAAGTTTACCGTTGACCCTATCAAATCGATCGAAATACCTTTCCTGAAAGCCATATTCAAGACTGCAGACATAAACACATGGGAAAGGCGGCTGGATAATTATTTGGGCGCCTCTAATGACGATAAAGTAGCGCTTATCAAACAAGTCTTGAAAAACCTTGAAGGGCAAAATTTTAGAAATCAGTTGATTTCCAGTTGGGCTAGCATGTGGTTGGCGAATCATTACTGGATGATGAATAACGAGAACCAAGAGAAAAATGAACCCTTGTTACAAAACATTAACAAAAATCTAGAAGTGCCTCTCAGAAAATACACTGGAAGACTAAGAGCTACCAAAGGCGGTAAGAAATACTTCAATTCATATATGTAAAGTTTTGCCTTAAATGTAGAGAGAACGGATTGTTATGAAGAAATATGTCACATGGTATTCAACTGCGCTCTTGGCGATTTTCCTAGTCGGTTGTGTTGCCAACTATCACAGTAAATCGATTAAGGAATGGAAAGAGGAAAAAGTGGGCGAAGAAAAATATGCCCATTCTTTACAATTTGACGATGTTAATATTAGTGATGGCTTTGCAAATTTTGACGTAATTCTAAAGAGGCGAAAAACACGAGTTGATAAATCTATTCTTGTCGTTCAAATGGTCATGTATTTGGATGAAAAAAAACTCTACAACTATCTTGCTTATTCAAAGCCTGATGTTGGCTGTGAGGGCAAAAGTTTAGCACCCCGCTGCCGCAAATCATTTGATCCGTACAGACGAGGGTTTGAATATAAAAAGGAATCCTTACCTTGGGGGAGATATTCAGGCTCTGTAATAAATGGCCCCTTTGAGAAAGTAAGCGGAGCGAATTTCGTTGTTAAAGATAGTGCTACCGATCAAATAGTCATGAAATCGAGAACTGACCAGCTCGGTAGAGTGCGCATAAAGGTTCCAATCTATAAAAACTCCGAGAAGACGTATGTCCTGAATATTGATGATGCTTTTAGGCAAAACATTTTCGCTCATGGGGATAAACTCAAAACTTTAGGTGGACTGCAGGTGCTTGCACCCAAAAAATCTACATTTCAATAGCGGAGGAAAATACCGATCGCGCTATTGGTTCGGTGGAAAAGTGGTATTGCTTGTAATTGGCCGTTTCTGCTTCTTAACAGCCCTTAATCATTGCCGTGAACTACGTTCGCCTTCGTGCTCTAAACAGACGTTCTTTAACTTCGCTCTTCGCAAAACTGATCAATCGCCTCTTGGGCCGCTTCCTCGATTGCCGATTGATCGCTCTCATTCCAGGCACACAGGCCGGCGTCATTGAAAGCGTCCAAGTGATCCCATGAAATCTCCACTCGAATGCACTTCAGGCCCAGCTTTTTCCGTTCGCGATATTCGCGCTGGCGCAAAGCTTGTTTTGACTGCGAATTAATAGACATCACAGCGTCTCATCGTTCGCCTGCGTGCCACCGGCCCTCAGTGCCTTCGTTAGCCGCGTACGGGCGTCTGAATCGGGAGCCACATCCTCCAAAGCCAACCGTTCAGCTTCGGTCCTGGGCAACCCACCGTCATACTCCCGTATGGCCGCGCGCTCTTCGAACTCACCAGCAAGATCAATAATTTCGGCACCATTAGGCGACAAATGAGGGGCTATACCCCTGCTAATATTGCTAATGCTGCTAATTTCGGCTGTTTTTGGTGCTGGATTAGTACGATTAGCAAGATTAGCAGGCCCACCCTCCGCTTTTTGCATTACGGACCATGGGTCGAATTTTGGTGATGATTTCATAATTCACCCCCTGTTTTCGCAACGCGCCAGGCTTCCTTGTGCCTCACACCATCGATATCAACACCGCCGTCAATCTCTGAAATCCAGCCATGATCTTTCAAGATTCGAGCGATCTTCCGGGCCTCTTTCGCCGTACGAATAGAGCCTGGGCCGTTTTGATAGATATTTGGCAACGCTACTGTCTCAAGCCTTTTTTGATGCAGCCAACTGAGTAATTTCTCCGCCAATAAGAGGTCTGGATCGCCCAGACTTGAATTGAAAAGACGGAGAGCTTCCGCTGCATAAAAATCAGCAAGCACGATCCCGTTGGCCATGGCTTCGGCCTTAACCTCAGACGCCCCCAGATCCTCGACCAACGTCAGAACTGCCGCGAGGCGTGCAGCATGTTCCGCCAGTTTGTTAGCAAAGCCCCGGATTGACTCAAAAGCACCATCAGGTGCCAGCAGGACTTCAATATGGTTTGCATACCCAATCCAGCCACTGCGGGCCTCGGCCGACATTTGAAGGACCCGGGGCGCAAGTTCGTTGCCAGAGCCCTCCTTGATCTCGGGCTGTGTTCCCAATATCTGCAACAGCAGTTCGTTGTAATTCCGAATAGCTGTATCGCTCTCGGCGTTGGCCTCTTGGAAGAAGCGCGTGCCGGCCGTTGAATCGGGCGCAACAACCAGGAATCTGGACAGCAGGCCCTGATCAGCAAGAACACGATCAGAGAGCATTCTTGCGGCGACATCGGGCTGGGCCATCAGGTGCATGGCCGCACGGCGACCGGGAAGCGTTGAGGCACCATCGCCAGACCGAACACGCTTTATTGGTACGCCATCCCAAAGTTTGGACAGGCCAGCACTTGTCCGAAGTTTGTTCTCGTCGGACATGCCATGCCCACCGATAAACTGGCCACCTTCGGCAGAGAAAACCCCCAAGCTGGGTTGTCCCTTTACGAACAATCGATAGAGGCCTTCATAGGTAGGTTCTTCGCAGGTAATAATCGGGACCAGCGGTTCTTTGGGCTGTTCGCCCAGAGCCTCCAGATCGGCACGCCGGGCCGCAGCCGCGACCTCTTTATCGACTTTGCCTTTCTTTTTGTCATTGAGGATTGAAGCCCGTTCTTTTTCCCAAATGTCGTTATCGTCAAGCCAGGCTTTGTGGTCGATTTCATATACGTCTCTGAGTTCGACCTCTCTTTGATGGACCGCCCACAAGGCTTCATTGTCCACCGTTGATTTCCGTTCGCCTGAACCTGCTATCGTCATAAAGAATGAAGAAACCGGACGAGTTTGACCGGTGGGCAACTCCACATTGGCGTGGCCCTGTACGGCAAGCGTTGCGGCAGCCAGAACGGATTGGCAGCACATGGCTATCGGTGCCTGAGTTCGCGCCTGAATACCTTCAGCGGCAGCCTTGAGAACCGACCCGGCCGCATCAACCGGGAATGAATCAGCCGGCGGTAATTCACGAAACAATGGGCGCGGTTGTTCAACGGATACAATGTTAGCGCCGTTGATCGCCTCCATAATTTGAGCCTGTGTCATGCGACGTCTCCTAACAAATCGTTGAAGTCCTGCCCCTGTTCGGGCGGAGTTGTGATACGGACGGTGCGGCCTTCACGTTGCATGCGTTCTGCAGCCACCTGGGCGGCGACAATGCCGCGGGGATCGTTGTCGGCTGCTATGGTGACGTGTTCGGCTAGGGCATCGTCTGGCGCGCCGATAAGCAGTTCCGGCAGGACCAGCTTTTCAATCCCGCCGGCAGAGAGCCCGCACCAGACAGCTTTTTCAGTTGCCTGTAGAACGCTCAGGCCCGTCTCGATACCTTCCGTGATAATCATTTCGTGGGAAGCTGGAGATAACCTGACGGCACCTTGACGGACACGGCCGAGCATCATCTTGTTTTGTGATACCGGCGCTTTCTTTGTCCCGTCATTCGTCAGGAAAGTACGGTGTATGCCGTCGATTTCCCGACCAGGCCAGCGACTGACAACCGCGACCATCGCCGGAAGGATCAAGCCAGTTGGGCTGTGCTTGGCATTGGGCAGATAACGGATTGTCGGCGGGACAGGGATATCAATTCCACGCCCCCGCAAGTAAGCCTCTACCGGAGATCCATTAGCCTCAAGGGTCTGAGCCCAAAGTTTCCTTGCGGCATTTACCCTGCTTTGTTCGGCCCGCTTGCGTTCCTCGTTCCAATGACTGAGTTCAACCTTCGTAACGTGATCATGTTCGAAAGATTGATAGTCGTCCGCAAGAAAGCCTTCACGAACAAATGCCGCCTTGACGTCCCGCCAGTCACACCCGGCCATGCAATGGACCATGAGTATGCCGGTCGTCGATTGACCGACTGTCAGGCTCGGGCTGCGGTCGTCATGACAAGGACAAACGACGGAGCCATATTGACCATACCAACGGCCCTTGAGGGATGAGACTATTTCCCGGGCGTTCATGACAACTTCCAAACTTCAAGAGAATGTTCCTCGCAAACATCGACAGGAACAAACGACATGCAGTCCGTTTTGAAGTTGAACTTTTTGTCACAGTATCGACAGCGCCCGCTCCAAATGTGAAGGATGGGCCTACGTCCGCCGGCGGCGCAATAGCTATCGTGTGCTTCCAGGGTGTAGAGACGATCGTTAAACCTCATCATCTCGCCAACGACCGGCTTTCCGTGAAGTTTGTATGAGTAAATTTTCTCCAGTTTCATGTCATCCTCCTGGACCAGGCAGCGGTCCGGCGGTGACGCCCAATTTTCAGGCAGAACAGGAGGTTGAAATTAACTGGATTTTGGTTTAGGGTCTCGAAATCGTTGCCCAACGATTTTTGAGAGCCCTGTCGCCCGTCAAATGACGAGCCGGGGTTTTCTTTTTTCATGACGTGTTGTCTCTCCTTCTGGGGGATACGGCGTCATCCGACGCTGTTTCATTTAGGCGGCTTCCATATTGCGTTCAGCTTTCCGCGCATCGATCCACTCAAGAACTTCTTGAAGAGACCAACCGACTCGGTTAGCGCCAAGCTTGATTCGTTTTGGAAAGGTTCCGTCCTGTTCCTTTCGCCAAATATGCATGTCGCTGTAAGGGACAAGATTGCGGCGTTCGGGAGCTAGGATTATTCGGTCTAGGTTTTCTTGCATCGGAGGCACTCCATGTTATTGGATGTGCCCACATACATAGTACGCGTTATAACCTAAGTCATTGATTTATATATGGAAAAAACGGCTCCAGTAATCGTTAGGTCTTTTTCCCATATCAGCGGCAACCTGCTTGATTGCGTCGTCAATACCGCTTTGAGCTAGCGCTTCCCCAAATAACGGCGACAACGCAGCAACAGCAAAAGGTTCGAAAGGGCCATAATTTTGACCCGTGTCGGGATGATCGCGCCCATGTATTTTGCGTGCCGGGCGCTCTCCGGTCAGCATTTTCCATGCAACGCCAAGCTCTCTAACAGCTTGTTTTCGAACCGCGGTAATTCGGTTTTTGGGACCGTCTTTGATAGAGGTGCCATCACAATCATTGGCTGCCCCCTTGGCCGCCCGCCGAACAAAGTCTGTCTGGATCAAGTTTTGTCGAATCATTTCTTCGCTTTTGATCAATAGATCGTAATTGGTGGCTTTAGTATCTCCTTCAAGATTTCGCTCCAACTCGACCCTGGCCTCCAAGGTGAGACGGCTCAACGAAACTACAAGGCCCTCTGCTTGCGTTGAGAGATTATTTAGCTCCTTCCGTACTCTGTCGATATTCGGGTTTGTTTCGTAATCCAATGTGTCGCGCAGTATTTCTGCGTTCATGCTCGCCCAATTCCAAAGTTGGCCGGCGAAATCATTTGCGGTGATCTTTCGAGCAGCGTCTGCAATTTCAAGCAGCGTCTCAGCGAGTTCATCGTCGTATCGTTCCGATAGCTCTCGATCCGTTGGTACTTCGATCATTTTCGCCCCCTGAGTTCGACAACGTTCTCATCGACTGGCTGGACGATGGCTTCAAGGGCACGCGCCCACGCTTCAAGCGCATTTGTTTTTTCTCGTAGATATTGATACCGATTGTAGATCGCTGCCACGCCGCTGATCTGACCGGTCGAGCGATTTTGAACCTTTTCGATAACATGCGGCGCAATACCGATTTCCGCCATTCGCGAGGCTACGGTGCGTCGAATATCGTGAAGATGCCATGGGGGGACTTGAGCCGTTGCCATTAGGTTGTCACACCTTATTTTGGCCCTACTGAACCCGCTTATTGCTGTATTGCCGGTCGTCGAAAAAACGTAAGCCCCATTTCTAGGTAAATTCTCCAGAATCTCCAGCGCCGCTGACGACAACGGCACTTCGTGTTCTCTTTTGGACTTCGTTGCATGCTTCGGGAGCTTCCAGAGCGCTTCACCGATATCGATCTGGCTCCATTTCATGTTGGAAACTTCGTTTCGGCGTTGCCCAGTAACCATGAGCATTCTCAGAAACGGTCCAAAGGGCCAGCCCAACTCACCAGTCGCTACCCAGAACATTCCGATTTCAGCGCCTGACAGCACACGGTCACGGGCCACCTCCTCTGCTGGTCTCTCAATATTTCGCGTCGGCGTTTCAGTAATCCAATGACGCCCTACACACCAATTGAAAAACTTCCGAATGTGCGCCAATAACCGGTTAGCCATATAAGGATGGCCAGCATCAATCTGAGCATCCAAGAGTTCGTGAATGTCAGCCGGCGTTATCGACGGCAACGGCCGGTCGCCAATAGCCGGCTTGACGTAACTACGAAACACCCGTTCAACTTCCTTCCAAGACCGATTATTGCGTTTGACGTGTTTTTCCACGAACTCGTCGACGGCTTGGGAAACAGACTTGATGCTGGCGATGTGACGCTTCTCTGCCGCTTTTGCCTCTACGGGGTCAATGCCTTGCCCTACCAACTTCAAAGCCTCACGGGCTACCTCACGGGCTTGGGAAAGAGGTAGTGCAGGATAGCTACCGATTTTTCGATACTGCTGCTTTCCATTCAATCGGAACATGATGATCCAGCTCTTCACACCGTTGCCCGTCACCCTTAGTCCGAAGGAGCCCGACAAACTCGTGTCGCTGGAAACGGCGCTGTCCCAAAGCATGGATCTCCCGCCAGCTGGCGCCTTGGCGTTCTTCACTGTCTTTTCGTAGAGCATTTGGGTGGGCATATTGGCAAATCCTCTCTCGGGCTAACAACTGGGCTAACAATAAATCTCGATAGCGTATGTTAGCCCATGTTATGAGGTGTGCCAAGTTTCTCGCAGAATATAAAGGATTATTTGATGCTATGATGTGAAAATGATACGCCCTGTTACGCCTTGAAAAGTAGCACCACGTAATTTGTAATCAGGGGGTTAGGGGTTCAAGTCCTCTCGTCGGCACCATTTTCAAATGCCTGATCAACTCTCGCCGCCATATGTCGCGATGCCCATGAGGATGTGGGCGATGTCTTCCTGGTTTTCGTCGTCGAAGCGCAGGCCGTAATACGGTGTCTGTGACCACGCGACGTGACCGGTGATGGACGAACCGCCGCCAACTTTGAGTTCGACGGACTGGTCTTTTTCCAGAATCTGGGCGATTTCGATTTTTGAGCCACCGGTCGACAGATTGAGAACATCGCAGGGGAAGGATTGGGAATCCTTCATCAGTTCAGCCTTGAGCGCGACTGATTTCCGTTCTCGCCGTCTTTTATTTACGCTGTTGGGCATTTTCACCGCCAAAATCAAAATTCAAGCAATTATAGTATCATGATGCACCCGGTATTCAGCATTTCAATTGTATACCGGCGTTAAGGCGAATAATCGCGTAGACGGGAGATTTGATTTTGAGCACGACGATGCTGGAGCAACGAAAGATTGAAGCCAAAATTCTCGGGCTTGTCTACGAGAGGATGAAATCCGAATTCGGCGCCGAGGTCGCCGGCAATATCCTGCGCGATACGATCAAAAGTGCGGCGATCGCTCATGGTCAGTCGCTGGCGGCGCAGCAAGATGAACCAACCAGTTTGCAGGGCTTCATCGATCTGCAACACCTGTGGTCAGCTGGCGGCGCGCTTGAAGTCGAGGTAGAGGTCGAAGAGGTCGACCGTTTCGAGTTCCGCGTCACGCGCTGCAAATATGCCGAGGCCTACAAGGCCATGGGGCTTGGTGAAATCGGCGGCACCCTGTCGTGTGATCGCGATGGCACCATGTGCGAGGGTTACGACAGCAAATTAAAACTCACCCGCACCCAGACCATTATGGAAGGTGCCTCGCACTGTGATTTCAAGTTTCGCTACGAAAGTGATGATTAGAGCGGACTTATTCAATCAGTTTGAACATCAGCAACAGACTGCGCTGAAAGGAACTGAAGTTGTCGTCGGACACGAGATAGATAAACGTCTCATCTCCCCGGATCACCACGGCAACACCTTCCATATTATCGACGGTAAGCGGTAGCCATATCTGAGCGATTTCCCGCCCCCTGATCACGGTATTTGCATGGATGTCACCGGCTTTGACAATTTGCAGGCGCGCCGCCGGACCGGTCACCGGGGTATACCGACGTTCAAGCGCCAGCAAGTCTCCGGACGGCAGCCGGGCAAAATCGGTCGGCAAAAAATCTTCGGTCGTGGCGTACGATACCGTCGACCAATCGGCATCAGCCCCCTTCCCGACACGCAACCAGCCGCGCAAACTGTCGTCGTTATCACGCCAGCCTTCGGTGACGATCAACAGCCGCCCGTCGGCAAGTTCGGTGATGGCTTCCAGTCCACCGTTGCCAGGCGCGTCTTTTACTTGCGCCGGTACAGGAATTTCTGCCGCCGGACCTTTGGGCGACCCGTCCTCGGGCTGATAGCGCCAGAGCCTGTGATTTCGCTCAAATGAGATCACCAGACCGCCGGCGATCAGCTCTATGGCTTCGCTGTCTGCTTTCTTCTTGCCGGAAATTTTCTTACCAGACGGGTCACGAAGCTTTGACATTTTCACTTTATCAATGCCCGACAAATTGCCCAGAGCGTCATACTGCAGTGATGCCGTCAGCCAGTACCCCGTATCCGTGACAGCCAGCAAACGACGCCCATCTCGATCAATGTGCAATCCTGACAGTCCGCCAAAATTCTTTTTGGCGCTGGTCATGGCGAAACCGCCCTGGAAAATCAGTTTGCCAATTTGTCTTTGTGATTGGTCATCAGTATTCAGTTCAACCGGCGTTGTCTGCACGTCGACGGATTCTGCCAAAACTTCCGGTGCAATGAACAAACAGCAAATGAACAGTGCCGCAACAATCGGAAAGCCTGTCCTGGCATCAAGTCCCGGCACGTTGCGATTACCTCGCAAGAACTTCTTCCAGCGCTGTGCCGAGTTCAGCCCGGCGGAAGGGTTTTTTGAGCATGATCGTGTCCGGGTCCGACCGAATTGAACTCAACATTTCATCATCTGTGTAGCCGGACATAAATATCACTTTCATTTCGGGTCGCATCACCAGAGCACGCCGAACAACTTCCGGACCCGCCATACCGGCAGGTAATATGACATCTGACAACAGTACATCGACACGCGGATTCTCCCGTAACACGTCGAGTGCTGCAGGTCCGTCTTCAGCCTCCAGCGAACGATATCCCAGCGTTTCAACCAGGCTCACCACGAGGGAACGCACGTCTGGCCGATCCTCCAGAATCAAGACTACTTCTTCATGTTTTTGCGCATCCGGGACTGCAATTTTTCCAGTTGTTTCGACTTCCGGCAAATCGCCGCTCGTAGGCAAGTAAAGTTTGACAGTCGTTCCGACGCCGATTTCACTCTCGACACAAACATGTCCGTTGGATTGTTTGGCAAAACCGAAAACCATACTCAAGCCAAGACCGGTACCCTTGCCGACATCCTTGGTCGTGTAAAATGGTTCGAACACGTGCTCGACCATCGCCGAATTCATGCCGACACCTGAATCGGTTATCGCAAGCAATATATAAGGTCCAGGTGCCAAATCCAGATCGCCATCTTCGCCAGCTACCACGTTACTCGCTTCGATGCTCACCTGACCGCCATCCGGCATGGCGTCACGGGCATTCAGGGCCAGATTCAGTAACGCGTTTTCCAGTTGGCTGGCGTCCGCCAGTGCCGGCCACAAATCAGCCGGTTTGATGACCTCGATGCTGAAGTTCTCACCCAGCGCCCTGCTCAGGATTTCCGAGATGCCCTCCAGCTCATTTGTCAGTTCGATGGCTTTCGGAACCAACGCCTGCTTGCGCGAAAACGCCAGCAAGTGCTGCGTCAGTTCAGCGCCGCGCGAAGCCGCTCGCTCGACCGCCTCGGCCAGTTGACGAACCCGATCGTTCGGATCGTCAATGGTATCCAGTATGAGTTCCGCATTACCCAAAATAACGGCAAGCAAATTATTGAAATCATGCGCCACACCGCCGGTCAGCTGACCGACAGCTTCCATCTTCTGGGATTGACGCAGCGCGTCTTCTACCCGGCGCAACTGAATTTCGGCTTGTTTGCGGACTGATATATCCCGAACGATAATCTGCATCGTCTGGTTGTCGTCACCAGGCATGGGAGCACCAAGGGTTTCTATCGCAACGAGCTCACCGTCCAGTCGAATACCGGTAGACTCCCAGGGATCAAGGTCATGCTGGCCTTCCAGAATCAGGCCCCGGCGTTCCCGCGCCTTCGTCATATCTTCCGGCGAATTAAGTCTGTCGGCTTCCATGCCCAGCAAGACCCCGGGCTCATCGGCACCAAAAATTTCTGCTGCCGCACTGTTGGCATATTCGATCAGTCCCTTTTTAACGATCAGAATACCATCTGGCGAAAGATCCAGAATGGATCGATACCGCGCGTCGCCTTCGGATCTGACTTGCTCGATGGTGACGAGATCACTCACGTCAATCACCGAACCGCGATAGCCGAGAAAAGTTTGATCCTGCGCGAATAACGGCTTGCCGTTTATCGAGACCGTACGGACTTCGCCGCTGCGCAATCGGGTTCTGTAGCGAAAGTCAAAAAAGGGCTGGTGGGCCTCCAGCATGGCAATATGGTCGTCCCAGAAATCAGGATCGGTTTCGGCGCACGGCACTTCCCAACGTCTTTTACCAATAATTTTTTGCGGCACCAGGCCCCAGTTTTCCAGGAATCTGCTGACGACTTCGGTAAAGCGCAGTTCAGCATCCAGTTCCCAATAGCCATCGGAAGATGCTTCTGCCCAGTCGCGGAATCGCTGTTCCGAATTTTTTCGATCATGCTTTTCCAGAACGAGGACTACGAACTCGGCAAGCACGCCTGCAACCATCGCTTCATCGTCACGCCATTGACGTGGGCCGCCGACGTTTGATGCAACCAGGGAACCGGCAAAATTTCCATCTCGCCAGATCGAGGCGTCAATCAGCGCCCCGATACCCCGTGGCCGAAGAACTGTCTCGCGGATATCGTCAACGCGCTCGTCGGTGAGCGTATCGTCAATTGCCAGTACATACTGCTTGCCCAGAATTTCGAGGTAGGTTGACCGCCCCGACAAGTCAACGATATCGCCATGGCTGTGGATTTTATTGTGGGCGTCGTAGATATCGGCAGCCTGGACAACTTGCCAGTCCTCCATCGACAGCCAGATACTGACCCTGTCCACGTCGAGCAGCCGGGCACCGATTTCGGAAATTTCCTGCAGAGCTTTTTCAAGCCCGTGATCTTCCAGAACGGTACTGGCGGCCAGCCGCGCAATCAGCGCAATAGGCTGACCCGGGCGCGCCGGTAATTGACTGTCTTGAACTGGATTTTGCGCTGTGCTCATTTCTTCGACCTTCAAAGTCCTCTTCCGGGCATATTACGTTGCTCGAAGTACGAGGTCGTGAGGCATTCTAGCACGTGGGAATGCGTCACACCGACCCATTCCTGTATTTTGTTCATAGCCTGAATTATAACCAATTTTTGCTATTTACCCCGATGGTTTTGACAGCTATCAACGTCACAGAAATAAACTCGCGTTGCCTTGCCGCGCGCCGGAGCCAAATCGCGTATGGAAAATATTGAATCTCCTTGCATATCCGTGTGCAAAATTGACCCGGCCAATCGATTGTGCGCCGGCTGTTGGCGTACTGTTGAAGAAATTCGCGACTGGACAGTCTTTGACCGCGATCAGCGACTGGAGGTGCTTGAACAACTTCACGCCCGGCGCATCGCCGCAGGTGGCCGTGGTCGCCGTTCAACGTCGAGACGCCGTAATCGTGATCAAGTCACAACCTGACAACTGCTATGTATATGTTCTGGGCGCTACAGGCGAGCAGACTTCACATACCTATGTTGGCTGGACAATGGATTTGCAAAAACGCCTCGATCAGCACAATGCAGGTACGGGTGCGAAATCGACGCGCGGTCGGACCTGGCGTTTATTATATGCTGAGCGTTTTTTGACGCGCGGCGACGCAATGTCTCGCGAATGGCATCTCAAACGCGATCGCAAACTACGCAAATCACTTTCACTGAATTTCACAACCTGACATCAATCCAATACCAGTCTCATCAGGAAAATCATCTTCATGACCGACACCTTGACACTTCTGCTTGCAGGCCAGAATTCGATAACCAAAGTCGGTTTTCTGAAAGAGACCCTTGAGACGGACTGGCGTTTCGAGCTCTGGAACCCGGATGATGACCGTGACGGACTCGTGAAACTGCTGCCGACGGCAGACGCTGTGGTCGGTGGCAATATTGTCGGCGGCTGGCCATCTGTGACGCGCCTCAAACTCTATCAAATTCCGTTTGCCGGATATAACTGGATCAGCCCCGGTGACATTCCCGCCGGACTGACATTTTGCAATACCTATGAGCACGAAATCCCCATCGCCGAATATGTTCTGGCCGGCATGCTCGATTGGGAAATGGGATACTGCAAGGCAACGGCAAATTTCAAAAGCGTCGGCTGGGACGGCGTCGGTGCCGGCCAGGGCCCGGTGCACAGCGAAGTTTACGGCAAGACCGTAGGTGTTGTCGGCTATGGCCGGATTGGCCAGGAAGTCGCCAGGCGGGCTGATGCTTTTGGCATGCGCGTAATTGGCATCGCCAGATCGGAGCGCGAGACGCCGGCACCACTGGACTGGCTCGGTACCATGTCGGAACTTGACCGGTTGCTGGCTGAAAGTGATTACGTTCTGGTGGCGTGTCCGCAAAACGACGAAACACTGGGCATGATCGACGCCGGACGGTTCGAGGCGATGAAGTCCGATGCTGTCATCATTAATGTCGCCCGCGGTCCAATTATTGACGAAAAATCACTTTATGATGCCCTGGCAAACAATCAGATCGGTGGCGCCATTATCGACGTCTGGTATGATTACCCTGAAAAGGGCAAAAACGTCGACCGGCCGTCTCAATATGATTTCCACGCCCTCGACAACATCCGTATGAGCCCGCATGTCAGCGGCTGGACGTCCGCTCTGCTTGAGCGTCGCTGGACCTTCGTTGCGCGGAACCTTGACCGTTTTGCGCGTGGTGAACCTGTGCAAAACATCGTATTTGAAGGCACAGGAACCGTATGACAAAGACCTGGTTTCCAAAAACTACCGAACTACCTTGATTGGCAGGGAAAATTCGAGGCAATACTTTAGTTACGGAGTCAAATGGGTATCTGGAAGTTTTTTTCGGACCCGGACGTGAGTGTCTGGACTGCTCGATTTCGCGACAGCGACACCGAAAAGCAATATCGTCAGTCGGCCCTGAAGGAGCAGCGAATTGCCTTGTCGATTTGCGTCGTCATCATCTTGTTTGCGACAGTTCTGATCGTCCATGGATTTTTGACGCGGCCCATTGGCCCACCTGATGAAATAGGCAAAATATTGCTTACGCGCGGTGTCGGATTTGCTGTCGCCTGCTTCTGCATTTTTGCGATCTACAGGAATGCCGCTCCTAAGACACTGGATTACTTGTTCGCCGGTTTAATGGCCATATCGGTCTTCCAGACCGCAATTTTTGTCGAATCGGCGGATCCTGACAGCATTGCCTGGACGGCACGCAATATGACGCTCATTCCGTTCATCTATCTGGTCGTCCGCATTCCCTTCCCTCTCGTTTTTGCCTTGCTGGCAACCCAAACCTGGCTGACTGCGTCGCAATTGTTCTGGTTTTTTAACTTGTCGCCGCTGGAGCGCCAATCTGTGTTTGTCACAGTCATATTGCTGGGATTTCTCAGTGTCATTGGGTGCTGGCAACGCGAAAGATACCGGCGACGTAATTTCGCGCTGAATGCATCTCTGAGGTCGACAATGGCTTTGTTAGACGACGCACGCAATGAAGCAGAGCGAATTAGCGCCGCCAAAAGCGAATTCATCGCCAATACCAGCCATGAACTTCGTACGCCGCTCAATGCCGTAATCGGATTTTCCGAAGCCCTGAAAACGCATTATGCCGGTCCTCTGACCGACAAGCAGTCCGAATATGTCGATGATATCCACGAGAGCGGCGACTACTTGATGCAATTGATCAATGACCTGCTTGATCTGTCGAAAATTGAGTCCGGGAAGCTCGAACTTAACGAAATCGATTTTGATGTTGGCGAGCAGGTCGAACGTTGCATTCGGCTGGTCAAGGAATCGGCCATGAAGGCACAAGTGTCCTTAAACACAAATCTCGCAATGGACTTGCCAATGTTGCTGGCGGATGAGCGAATGTTTCGCCAAATGATCATGAACCTGCTTTCGAATGCTATAAAATTTACCTCCGAAAAAGGCCAGGTTGATATCGCCAGTGGCATCAATGAGGACAGCTGTCCGTTTGTTCGAGTGAGCGACAATGGCGTCGGCATAACGGCGGACGACATTCCCAAGGCATTGTCACCTTATGAGCAGACCACTGCCGGATTGCGCCAGACGGGCACAGGACTGGGGTTGCCGCTGGTCAAACGAATGATCGAATTACACGGCGGCAAACTCAGTATCGACAGTGAACCCGATATCGGCACGAAGATGACGATAACATTCCCGAAAGAACGACTGCAGGCTACTTGACGTTCAATTCGACGAGGAATTTATCGACCTCTGAATTCAGCGTGTCCGCCTGTTTCGGCAGTTCCTCCGACGCACCAAGCACCTGATCCGATGCTGCAGCCGCATCGGCAGAAGCTTTGGTCACCGCATTGATGTTGACCGCCACTTCCTGTGTCTCGCCGTGCTGTTGTCCAACTGCCCCGGAAATCGAGGGTTTCCTCACCCAGTTTGATCTGGGCACTGAACGGTAAATTATTGGGATCTGCCAGAATTCGCCGCTGATAGCTCGGATCTTTATGAAAGATGTCGATGCATTGACCAAGGATGTCATCAGCCTTGAACGGCAACAAATGCTCAAGGCTTCGAAGCGTGATTATGCTTGTTGGATTCAAATCTGAAATTATGGGATCGGTTGGATCGCAATACATCCGCCGACAAACTACCATCTGTCGTCATACTTTTCTTCGTCAAAAATCCAGCATTGTCCGTCCAACCTATGATCAATTGCTCGAAATAGATTGAATAGTTATGGACGCCCCTTGAAATAAATTTATTTCAATCACAGGTAAATTCAAAATCTGTTTTTTTAACGCACATGTAATTTCGTGTAACAAATACCTGTCTTCTGAAGCACTTGGTCAACCAAACAGCTTTTCCGCAAAGACCGGGTAAATCTCCGCGATACCCTCAGCGATCGGGCCGCGAATGAGCTTCAGTGTTTCCGGGTCCGGGACCGGGGATTGCGGCACATCGGACGGAACTTCGTAATCAAATCCGGTATTTTCGAAAATATCGTCCACCGTATATCCCGGGTGAACCGAGACCAGTCTGAACATTCGTTTTTCACGATCAAAACTGAATTCGGCCATGTTGGTGATCAGACATTTGGGGCCACCGACCCGATAATGTTCCGGCGGGCTGCCGCCAGGCGCACTGATAAAGTCGACTTCTGGCACCAGGACACGCTTGCTGTGTTCCTCGCGAAACAGAATGACGTTCGGCACGAGATAATACAGAAACGCCGAGCCGAAACTGCCGGGCCAGCGCACGTCGACAGTGGGATAATCCCCGGCACCAACCAGATTAATGTTGGCCTGGCCATCGATCTGTCCACCGCCGAGGAAAAAAGCGTCAATGCGGCCCTGCGCCGCGGCATCGAACATTTCCTGTGCACCGGACGTGAAGGCGTTGTTATCGCGGGAGCCGATAATATTGACGACCGTGCGGCCACCGGTCCGTGCCTTTTCAAGTTGTGCAGCGGCCCCGGGGATGGGTGACGAAACGCCAACACATATATGACCCAGATTTTTCAGATGACGGGCGACCAGATAAATCAGCAACTCTTCGCGGCGAAAATCCATGCGAACAGAAAGCCTCAGGCGACCTGACGGTCACTTGCCTTGAGGACATGGTTCTCGAGATAGCGGGCAAATCCTTCAGCACTGCGGGCATCGCGGGCATAGTCTGCGAGGTGCACATCATCGCGCGCGTAGTTATTGGTGAGCCCGACCGGCCACGCACCCTCTTTGGCCTCGGCAATCGCACTGATGTAAAACGAAGCAACTGTGCCCGCCGCTGTGACATCTTCTTCCAGGAAATCTTCGTCAACGACTTCCTCGACCGTCACCAGGGTTTGCTTCGAGGCATGCGCCATGGTCGCCAGTTCATGTTCCCGCCCGATCCAGATGTTACCGTTGCGATCTGCCTTGCGGGCATGGATCAACGCGATGTCCGGCTTGATCGCCGGCAGCAACAGCAAGGGATCGCCGCCACCCGGTTCAGCATCGGAGCCCTCTTCTGCATAGGGATTGTCGATTATTTTCCAGTCGTCCCGTTTCGAGACGAGATCAGCCCCCAGTACGCCACGGATCGGCATGAAGGGGATGCCTTTTTCACCTGCCTGCAAGGCTGAATAGACCGCCGGGCATGTTGCGTCCTTGATCGCAAGGCTGCCGCTTTTAATGGCATTGGCGAATTGCGGAGCGCCGCCAACCTCGCCGAGTGATATGCCGGAGGTCTCAACCGACCGGACACATCCGGCACCTATGAGCAATTCTGCACTAAAACCGCCGGTCGGGATTGTGATCAATTGCAGGTCCCGCGCACCTCGGCGAATGAGCGCCCGCACCATTTCCATTGGCGCACCCGATTCGTCCTTGACGATGGCGATCTTCGCACCGTCCGGCACCCGGGCCGCCAGCTCCTCGACACTTGTAAACAGGTTGTGGTCCAACATGATTAAATCCTGTCCAATTTTGCGCTATGCTTGGGGTGATCTTCGGGGAGGACGGGTTGGAAATCAATCTTTAAGCGATGCAGAGACGTTTGAATGCAGTATGAAAAGTACGATATGACGGCCCACGACGAAGTCATCGAAGAGCCACACTGGAAACCAACCGGTGGCAACGTGGATCGGTCAAGACCACGAAATGCTCCGGAATTCAGCGCAACACCTGACTATCGCAAACCCGAAAAAAAATACTGATTTCAATTGGCGGTTGGCAGAGCACGGCCTTTTTGTTAAAAAGTATTATTTATTAATCAAGAACATCTATCCAACGGAGAGTTGAAATGGGGTCCATCGTAATTCGCAATGCCAGTATATGGGATGCCACAGGCGCGCCGGCTTTCCCGGGCGAGGTCCTGATCGAAGGCAATACGATAAAAACCATTGCGCCGGCCCCGGCGACAATACCTGCCAACGGTGCCGTGGAAATCGATGCAATGGGCAAGACCCTGATGCCGGGCCTGGTCGAGGGTCACGCGCACCTGACTTTCCCCGATGTCGGCAGCGGACCGGAAATGGGTGTGATCCCGCCGGAAGAGCACACGCTGATCACCATGCACAACGCCAGGAAAATTCTCGACGCCGGATTTACCAGCGCCTATGGCGCGGCCAGTGCAAAGCTGCGCCTGGATGTGGTTATCCGCAACGAAATCAACGCCGGTCTGATCCCCGGCCCGCGTATGCGTGCCGCGACACCGGAAATCACCGTGACGGGCAGCCTTGGCGATGACAATCTGGCACACATGCCGCGCGAAGGGTTCGCGATTGTCGCCAACGGCGTCGATGAAATCGTCAAGACAGTGCGGCTTGGCATTCGCGAAGGCGTCGATAACATCAAGATCAATATCTCGGGCCGTGATTTTGACGAAGCGCACCTCGCTGTCATGAAAGATGAAGAAGTGCGCGCCGCCGTCGAAACCACGCATGAATACGGCAAGAAGATCTCCGCCCACGCCCGCGCGAGCGATTCAGTAAAGCTGGCGCTCAAACACGGTGTCGATGTGATCTATCACTGTGACTTCGTTGATGAGGAAGCGCTGGATATGCTGGAAGAAGCGAAAGACCGGGTCATCTGTGCCCCGGCATTCGGCTTGCTGCACGCCATGCTCTACGAATCGGAAGACGTCGGCCTGACCGAGGCAGACGCCGAAGCGTGGGGTATCAGGAACTGTCTTGAAGAAAGCGCCAAGGCCCATGTCGAGATGCACAAACGCGGTGTGCGCATCGCCATCGGTGGCGACTATGGCTTCATCTGGAATAATCAGGGCAAAAATGCCCGCGACATTGAACACTTCGTCAATTACTTCGGCATGACGCCGGTCGAGGCCCTGCAGTCCGCCACCAAAGTCGGCGGTGAGTTGATGGGCATCGACGTCGGCATGGTGCGCGAAGGCTGGCTGGCCGATCTCCTGCTGGTCGATGGTGATCCCGTGGCTGACGTCAAAGTGCTGCAGGACAGCGCCAACCTGTCGATGATCATGAAAGACGGCGAACTGTACAAGGCACCCTGACACTGATTATCAGGCAAATCGTATCGCTATGTATTTCATAGCGTGACTGCTAACATACTCTCAACTTGAAACGGGTTGAGGATAAAGCCGTGACCAAAATACCAATGCCGGGAACCCCTGTCCGGGGATCGAAGAGCGGTGCGCCGGTCATGGCGTTGCTTGATCTGTTGGGACGGCGCTGGTCACTCGGCGTTCTGTGGGCCTTGTCTGACGGCGGCCCGGCGAAATTCCGTGATCTGCAGGAACGCTGTGAAACCATCTCTCCCGCCGTGCTGAATTCCCGCCTTAAGGAACTTCGCGAGGCCAGACTGGTCGAGCATTCCACGAATGGGTACGCCGCCACCGACCTCGGCCTCGAACTCTATGCCCATCTGATGCCGCTCGGCACCTGGGCCAAAACCTGGGCGAAGGCGCTGGGGTAACCGCGGTTGCTAACCCGCCAGATGATCGAGGATCGTATCGGCGTCGTTGAGCTCAACTTCGTTGAACCAGCTACCGCCGGGGACAAAGCGAACGTTGGGGCCTTTGGCGCACATGCCAAGACATCGGATACGCTCGACCCGGGCATTGAGATCGCGGCTTTTGATCCCGGCTTCCAAAGCGTCGGCAATGGCTTCGGAATCGGAACCACCACAAGATACTGCGCGCGGGCCAATCCGGACGTTGACGCAGACCACAACGACGGCGGGTTCATCAGACGTCGAGACGTTCTTTCCTGCGATTATTTTCACGGCTGCGTATGCTCCGTCAGGACTTCATATGAATGACGATATCGCGCATCGAGACCATGCCAATCAGCTCACCTTCTGAAATGACCGGCATGTGACGGAAGCGGCCCTCGATCATCATTTCGCGAATGCTTTCCAGTGAGTCGTTTGAGTTGCAGGCAATGACGTCGGCCGTCATCAAATCCCGTACTTGGATATCCGCGATACCCGCCCCGATTTCGGATATTCCGCGCACAATGTCACGTTCAGAAATCATGCCGATAATGCCGCCACCGGCATCACATACTGCAACGGCGCCAATGTGCTGATCCATCAGCATATCGACAAACTCGCCGACCGTGACGTCAGGCCCGATGGTCCTGGCCTTGTCGTGGCCCTTGGCGTGTAAAACCTCACCTACCAACATTCTTCTGCCCCCCGTCGCGCATATGAGCACACTTCAGCAATTCAGATGATATCACTAACCTGAGCGCCATACACCGGAAGTCAAGGAACCCCCGCCCTGCTATTTGGCGCGGGCGCCGAAATTGATTGCATTTCCTTGCACAGGCCAAGCTCGGCATTGACTTTGAATTGCCTCTTCGCGTTTATTAGCAAAAGGTAATTTAATCTGTTCAAGTTGAGTTTGAAGGGAGTTTCTATGTCGCAACTGGTCTCACCTCATGGTGGCGGAGCGCTCAAGCCGCTGCTGGTTTCACAAACCGAACGGGCAGCAGGGCTGGCGCGCGCAGCCTCCCTGACGAAAGTGCCGATGACCAGCCGGGAGGTTTCCGACCTCGTCATGCTGGGTATGGGCGCCTACACCCCGCTCGATGGTTTTATGAACCAGGCGGATTGGCTTGGCGTCTGTAACGACATGCAACTGGCCGATGGCACTTTCTGGCCCATTCCGATCACCCTGTCGGCGACATCCGAACTCGCGGACACCATCAGCCTGAACGACGATGTCGCGTTGATTGATCCGGAAACGGATGAAGTCATGGGTATTCTCAACGTCTCGGAGAAATATGCCATCGACAAAAACCTTGAATGCACCACCGTGTTCCGAACCGACGATGCCAAACACCCCGGTGTCGAAAAGGTGCTGGACCAGGCCGAGATCAACCTCGCCGGTCAGGTAACCGCACTGTCGGAAAGCCACTTCCCGACGACGTATCCTGAGCTTTATCTGCGCCCCGTTGAAACCCGTGCACTGTTCACGGAACTGGGCTGGTCGAAGGTTGCAGCTTTCCAGACGCGCAACCCGATGCACCGCAGTCACGAGCATCTGGCCAAGATCGCCGTCGAGGTTTGTGATGGTTTGCTGATCCATCAGGTACTGGGCGCTCTGAAGCCTGGCGATATTCCGGCTGACGTGCGCGTCGATGCGATCAACGCCCTGGTCGAAAACTATTTTGTGCCTGGCACCGTTGTGCAGGCCGGTTATCCCATTGAGATGCGCTACGCCGGACCTCGGGAAGCCTTGTTGCATGCCTTGTTCCGGCAAAATTTCGGCTGCTCCCACCTCGTTGTCGGGCGCGACCACGCCGGCGTTGGCAGTTACTACGGGCCCTTCGATGCCCATCATATTTTTGATGAAATCCCGGCGAACGCCTTGCAGACCGAAGCCCTGAAAATCGACATCACTTTTTTCTGCGCTGCTTGCGACGGCATCGCAACGGCCCGCACCTGTCCGCACGATGAAGAGAGCCGCCTGAACATTTCCGGCACGCGTTTCCGTGAAATGCTGGCAAACGATGAAACCGTGCCACTGCAGTTCAGCCGTCCGGAAGTCATCAAGGTTTTGAAAGCGTACTACGCCAGTCAGAGCTAATGATGGCGACAACGTTAAAAAAGATTGCGATGAGATTTCTGATTTGTTGAGGAACGTGGATCATCTATCGTGATCGACTCAAAGTCTTGAGGGAATAATCGCGCCCCGTTCGATAGTCTGGGCATTGGTTTTTGTATTGGGGAATCGAAGATGTCGTTTAACAAAGTTGTCTCGCAGGATGACGCTATCGCACTTGTACGGGACGGAGATGTGCTTTGCACGACGGGATATGGTGGCAACGGGACGCCCGATCAATTGTTGATCGCACTGGAGCAACGATTTCTTGATACGCAATCACCCCGGGACCTGACTCTCGTTTATGCCGGTGGTCAAGGTGACGCCGATGAGCGTGGCCTGAACCATCTGGCCTATGAGGGTTTGTTGAAACGTGTGATCGGCGGCCACTACGGCCTCATCCCCAAACTTGAAAAACTGGCGGTCGAGAACAAGGTCGAAGCCTACAATTTCCCTGAAGGCGCCATCACACATCTCTACCGTGATATTGCCGGCGGAAAGGCCGGCACGTTGTCGAAGGTCGGCATCGGTACCTTTGTGGATCCGCGAATTGAAGGCGGCAAGGTCAACGAGGCTGCAAAAGAAGATTTGATCGAACTGGTCGAACTGGCGGGGGAGGAATCTCTTTTCTACAAATCGTTCCCGGTGAATGTCGTTTTCATTCGCGGCACAACAGCGGATGCCGATGGCAACGTAACGATGGAAAAGGAGTCACTCAGGCTGGAAAATCTCTCGCTGGCGCTGGCGGCCAGAAATTCCGGCGGCATCGTGATTTGCCAGGTCGAACGCGTGGCCGAGTCCGGATCACTTGATGCAAGGCGCGTCCGTATTCCAGGCGTGCTGGTCGATTGCATCGTCGTCGCGACGTCGGAAAATCACATGCAGACCTATGGCACACAATACAATCCTGCTATGTCGGGAGAAGTCCGCGTGCCGCTGAATACACTTTCGAAACTCCCCCTCGACATCAAGAAAGTCATCGCCCGCCGTGCCGCCATGGAGATAACGCCCAATAGCGTGATCAATTTGGGCGTCGGCATGCCTGATCTGGTTGGCAACGTCGCCAACGAGGAAAATATTCACGACCTTATGACACTAACTGTCGATCCTGGCGTGTTTGGTGGCGTGCCGATGGGCGGCCTCGATTTTGGCGCTTCGGTGAATTTCAGTGCCTCGATCGATCACCCCTACCAGTTCGATTTTATTGACGGCGGTGGACTGGATTGCGCTGTTCTCGGATTTGCTGAATGCGACGCACTTGGCAGCGTCAATGCCAGCAAGTTTGGCAATCGACTGTCAGGCTGTGGCGGCTTCATCAACATCACCCAGAACAGCAAGTCAGTGATCTTTGTCGGGACCTTCACTGCGGGTGGTTTGAAAATCTCCGTCGAAAACGGTGAACTGGTTATCAATCAGGAAGGCAAGTTCAGGAAGTTTGTTGAACAGATCGGCCAGATCACTTTCAGCGGCCCCTACGCCGCATCACATGAAAAGCGCGTCCTCTATGTCACTGAACGCTGTGTTTTCAAATTGCAGAAAGAAGGCCTCGCCCTGATCGAAGTTGCCCCTGGCATCGATCTTCAGCGAGACATTCTGGATCATCTTCCGTTCGTGCCAGTCATGGAGGACGTTGGCGTCATGGACCCGGCGCTTTTTGTCGAATCGCAGATCGGCCTGAGAGCGCGCTTGATGGACCTGAATATCGAAGATCGTATTCGACTGGATGCCGATGGCAATTCATTGTTCCTCGATTTCTCCGGCATGCGTGTCCGATCAACAAGGGATATCGACGAGATCATCAACGCCGTCGACGCGACACTCAAACCGCACGGACGCCGCGTCACCGCGATCGTTAATTACGATTCGTTTTCCGTCGATACTGACGTCGCAGATCAATACATGGACGCCGTGCAATATGTCGAAAAAACCTACTACGACAAGGTATCGCGTTATACCACCAGCGGTTTCATGCGACTGAAACTGGCACACGAACTCGGCAAACGTGACGTGACCACGTCAGTTGTCGAAAGTCATTCCGACGCAAAGACGGAGCTTGAAACCTGATCATTCGGCAAATTCGAGTATCTCTGCCATCGCCCCTGCCTCGCCTTGCTGTTGCAATAATCCGACGACGTCCGCATGACCGTGCCGTTCAGCGTCATCGAGCGGAGTATTACCCCAGCGATCAACGACATTGATGCGAACGCCGTGGGCAATGCAATATTTGACGACGTCGAAATGCCCTTCCGATGCGGCGAGGTGAATCGCTGTGCGCTGATCATAGTCCGGCACATCCAGTGGCACGCCCTGAGCCACCAGACGGCGCACAGCAAGGAGATCACCGAGGCTGGCCGCCCAGATCAATTCATCAGTTGCAGACGATCTGCCTGGCGCTGCCGCCACCTTCTGCAGGCCGGACGGCGTCGATGAGGCTTGTACCTCGCCACGTTCCGCCCCGGCATCTTCGAGCAACGAGACAATGTCATCGTTACCATGCTGATCGGCATCATCCAGCGGTGTGCCGCCCCAGCGATCGAGCGGGCTTAACCAGTCGGGCGCGCCAACCGCCACGGCCTGTTCAACATAAAACCGAACGACATCAGCCTGGTTCTCGGTCGCTGCCAGATGCAAAGGCGTACGCTGATCATAATCGGCAATGTTCAGGTTCGCGCCTCGACTCAGACGATCCTGTATTGCCCCGAGGTCACCTTTGCCGGCGGCCCAGATCATCTCGTTGACTTCGCGGGCCCGAACCTGAATGGGATTGAGGCGCGGGTCCTTGCGGTTCGGGCTGCCCGTCAGATCGTCGTAATTGTGGAAGTTAAAGTCCCTGACCAGTTCGCGGCAGAAATCAATGCCCCGGACGCTGTTGCCCAGTTCATCCAGTTTCGGCGCCCAGACGCAAAATCCCATCACGTTGGGCACGACAACCATGATCGCGCCGGACACACCGCTTTTGGCGGGCAAGCCGATCTTGAAGGCGAACTCGCCGGAGAAATCATACATGCCGCAAGCTGACATCAACGACAGGCAATCCCGCACCGTGTCCGGCTGCAACACACGATCACCGGTCACCGGGCAGATGCCGCCGTTCGCCAGGGTCGCAGCGATAACCGACATCATCCGGGTGTTCAGTTCAATCGAGCAGCACTGCATGTAAAATTCCAGAATGTCGTGTAGTTCGGCACCGGGTGGAAAGGCATTGTTTTCCCGCATGAAATACGCCAGTGCATAATTCCGGTCGGCCGTCTCGCGTTCAGACAGGAAAACGGATGTCGAAAATCCGGGCCGCTGGCCGCCGCACAGCTCGGCCCAGCGATCCAGAACCTGGTCGAAACGCCGACCTGACCAGCCGCGCACGTCCATGGCTTCCTGATCGCCTCCCGCTTTCAAGGCCCGTTTTTCACTCAGGCCGACAAGTGATGCAGACATGATAGCGCCGGCGTTGATCATCGGGTTATGCGGCTGATTCTCACGATTGAAGGTTAATTCATTGAACCCCTTGCCGCTTGGCTCCTGGCCGATGAATTGATGAACATAGTCCGATCCATGTTCCTCGACCGCCATGGCATAGAGGATTGGCTTCATCGTCGACTGGACGCTGAAGTTCTGTTGGGCGTCGCCGAAAGATGCACGCTGTCCGTCAATCGTGCAAATTGATACGCCAAAGCGGTCGGCCTCTTCACCCTGGACATTGAGCTGCGGAATGTAATCGGCAGGCGCGCCCGCACCATTGGGTTTGACGCGTTCGAATATTGCTTCGATATCGCCGCAAAAGTCTGCGAAATCGGGTATGACCATACGGCCCTGCAAGGCGCGTTCGATCAACAAAATGTTGTGCCGGATGGCGTGACAGAACGCGGATTTACCGAGTTTCCGCCGTACCTCTTCCCGCTGGGGGTCGATACGCGTCAGGTCACGGATCGCCGCCATACTTGCTGCCAGCCTAGAGTCGTCGCCTGACAATCCGATTTGACGGAAGATACCCTCCAGGTCACGCGCCAGAACCACGTCATCATTGTCATCGTCGAGCGCGCGAAACAGCCGGTCCTCACGAATGTCGAAAACATTCGCGGGCTCGTGTGTTTCGTCCACTGGATATTCTGATCTTGCCTGGTGCATTGCCAGTCCCCTGATTGATCTTCGATCTGAATTCAAATGTCCTATCGCCAACGCATTTCGCCAGCTCACTTCGATAAATGGATTATTTGTGTTTCAGTCGAATGACTTCAGGGCTGAGGATTTGTTTCAATTGTTGATCAGTGAAACCTCAGTCGGCGAATTCGAGTATTTCCGTCACCGCATCAATCCCGGTCTGGGCGCAGGCCTCGTCAATTTCAGGCTCCGCGCCCGAGACGGCGACCGCGCCATAAAAATAGCCACCGGCATTAATCGGTACGCCGCCAACGATAATCAGAATGCCCGGCGCAAACTGGAGATCGGTCCGGTTTGTCACCTGGGATGTCGCCGCCTGAAATGATGCAGCAGTGAAGGCCTTGGCCTGGCTCACCTTGATGGTATGCGGGCCTGAAAGCGGATCGCGTAAAAAAGCCGCCAGATTGCCATCACGCCCAACGACTGCTGCCGAGACCTTGTATCCCCGCTTTGTGCAATCAGTGACAGCAGCAACGACAATTTTGTTGGCGATGGCCGGCGTCAGGAAACGCAGTTCCTGAAAGGGCTGGTCCTCGGCGGCCCAGGATGTTGACGAACAAAGTGCGATGGCACCGATCAGAGCCGCGCCCAGGAATTGCTTCACATGAAATCTCCGCTTCAGGTTAAATAAACGACTTCCAGCCTAGACGGACAAACCCGCTTTGGAAATCGGCAATTGCCGCAGGCGGTTGCCGGTTGCGTCAAATATCGCGTTGACCAGGGCGGGCGCAATCGGTGGCGTACCAACTTCACCGATGCCACCCAGCGGTCGACCGGAGGGCGCGAGGTGAACTTCGATCACCGGCTCCTCGCCCAGGCGGACCATTTCATAGTCGGTGAAATTCGTCTGTTGAACCGCGCCCTTGTCCAGGGTGATGTCGCCATAAAGCGCCGCCGTCAATCCATAGATGATACCGCTTTGCATTTGTGCGACGACGGTATCGGCGTTGATCACCCGCCCACAATCGACCACACAGACGACGCGATCAATCCGAAAGGTCTTGTCACCCTTCATGGTGATTTCAGCGACTTGCGCCACCAGCGAGCCAAACGATTCATGCAGGGCAATGCCGCGCCCACGACCCATGGTGACCGGCTGGTCCCAGCCCGCCTCTTTTGCAGCCCGGTCGAGTACGGCGAGATAATCGGCATGACCATCCAGCAATTCACGCCGGTAGGTGTAGGGATCCTTGCCGGCGGCGTCCGCCAGTTCATCCATGAAACATTCGGTGAAGAAGGCATTGTAGGAATGCCCGACACTGCGCCAGAAACCGACCGGCACCGGCAACGTCAACGGCACATGCTCGACCAGTAAATTCGGCACCGCGTAGGGCATATCGGCAGAGCCCTCGGATGAGGTGTTGTCCGGCATGTCGAGTCCGGCGAAGGGGAAAATCCGCTGGACAAAAGACTTCGTCGGCACCTGACCGGCAATACGGTTATGCCACGTCGTCGGACGACCGTTGGCGTCGAGCGTCGCTGTGAACTGGCTCATCGCCGCCGGGCGATACATGTCGTGCTGAATATCTTCCTCGCGTGACCACAGCACCTTGATCATCTTGCCGGGATACGTCCTGGCCAGCGTAACTGCCTGAACAAGCAGGTCCGCTTCCGCCCGCCGACCAAAACCGCCACCGAGGTAAGTCGTATGAACAGTGACATCGTCCATATCGACATCGGCGACATTTGAGGCCATGAACTGCATCAGAATTGGTGCCTGATTGGGCATCCAGACTTCGACCTTGCCGTTCTCAATGATCGCCGTGCAATTCATCGGCTCCATGCAGGCGTGGGCCAGATAGGGCACCTGATACACAGCTTCAACGGTTTTCACCGCATTCTTTGCCGCCTCCTCGATATCGCCGTCATCGCGATAGGTGAACTTTGTGCCATTCGCCAGTTCATCCGTCAGCATTTCCGAAATGGCAAACGAATCGAGACCACCGTTGTCGCCCTCGTCAAATTCGACGTCCAGCGCATCTGTCGCCTTTTTGGCCCGCCACCAGCTGTCGGCGACAACCGCAACGCCATCGGGCAGCGTGACGACTCCGATCACGCCCGGCATCTCACTGATCGAGTTCTGATCGACACGAACGACCCTGCCGCCAAAACTCGGGATGTTGCGCACAGCCGCGTACAACATATCGTCGCGCCGCACGTCGATACCGAATTCCGCCGTGCCCGTCACTTTTGCGGCAATATCGAGGCGCGGGGCCGAGCCGCCGACCAGTTTGTAGTCATTGGGGTTTTTCATCGGCGGGTTGGCCGGGACCGGCATCGCCGAGGCCGCCGCCGCCAGATCACCGTATGTAAATTGTTTGTCCGAGCCGTTCTGGCGCACCACGCCGTCTGAGGCAGAACAGTCCGAGGCCGAGATGCTCCAGCGCTGCGCCGCCGCTTCGATCAGCATGAGCCGGGCGCAGGCTCCGGCACGCCGCATGGGCTCCCACGCATCGCGAACACTGGTACTGCCACCCGTCGCCTGAGCGTTAATGGCTTCCGACAGCCAGGCCATGAACCCGGCCCCCGCTGTGTCCTCACCGCGATGAAAACCATCTTCGAACGGTAGCGCTGACTGCACGACGACACGGTTGGCATAAACCTCATGCATCGGCGCGTCCTCAATCCGGACGTCCGACCATTTAACGTCAAGCTCCTCTGCCACCAGCATGGCGAGGGCGGTATGGACGCCCTGCCCCATCTCGGCGCGCGGGGCAGCAATCGTGACAATGCCATTTACGTCGATTTTGAGCCAGGCGTTCAGCGCGACTTCTCCGCCCTTGGCAGTCTTCTGAAAAACCAGACGTGTGTCTTCTTCATCCTTGAGTGCGATATAACCAATAGCCAGCGCGCCAACGGCGGCACCGCTCAAGACAATAAACCGGCGACGGGAAAGTGCCATGGTCTCAGCCCTCCCGCACTTGTCTGGCAGCGGCATGAATGGCCTTGCGCAATCGGGGATAGGTGCCGCAGCGACAGACGTTGGTCAATGTCGCGTCGATATCTTCATCGCTCGGCTCGGGGTTCTCGGCCAGCATGGCTGCCGTCGCCATGATCATGCCGGACTGGCAATAGCCGCATTGCGGCACTTGATGATCGATCCACGCTTGCTGGATGGGATGCAGTTTGGTGGCGTCGATGTCGCCGTTATTATCGACGGCGTCGGCGGCCAGCCCTTCGATAGTCGTGACTTCCTTGCCCAGCGCTTCACTCACCGGCACGCTGCAGGATCGTACGGCCTGGCCATCGATATGGACCGTGCAGGCTCCACAGGCCGAGACGCCGCAACCGAACTTGGTACCGGTCAGGCCGATGGTATCGCGTAGTACCCACAATAGCGGCGTGTCGTCCTCGACTTCCAGCCGTTCCAGGTGACCGTTTACGCTCAATAGTGCCAAGGCGATGTTCTCCCTTGAGGCGACGGAACAACCCGCGCCCTGATTATTGTCTGTTCAAGAGACAACTAGTTCATTGCAGTTCTAAATCCAAGTCACCGTTTCGTCAAAGGAACGGCGGGTACCTCCGGCCTCCGGCACCTGACAATCCTCAGCAGGGTAGCCACAGACCAGCAAAATGTAGGGCTTCTCGTTGGCCGGACGTTCGCAGATTTGATTCAGAAAGGCCATCGGGCTTGGTGTGTGCGTCAAGGTCACCAACCCGGCATTGTGAAGGGCGGTGATCAGGAACCCTGTGGCGATGCCGACCGATTCGGGGACATAGTAGTGTTTGACCCGTCGGCCATCCTGCAACTCGCCATTACGCTGGGCAAAAATGGCGATCAGCGTCGCGTGGTCGAGGAATGCCTTGTGTTCGTCAGTACCGAGCGGCGACAAGGCATCGAGCCACTCCTGCGGCGCGCGGCCATTGTAGAAATCCTGTTCTTCTTCCTCGGCCGCAACCCGTATTTGATGCTTTTTCTCAATGTCGGTAATCACCGTGAAATGCCAGGGCTGGAGATTGGCACCGGACGGCGCTGTTATCGCTGTCGCCAGCGCGGCCTCAATGACTTCACGCGGGACCGGACGGTCGGCATATTCGCGCACCGTTCGGCGGCGCTTCATCAGATTGAGGAAATCATCGGCCCGGCGCTTCATTTCATCGGGCGGAAATTCTGCATAGCCTTCCAGCGGCTGCCAAACGGGCTTGGTGTTCATGCGTCGTTGTCTCCTAAATTTGCACGGCCTTGTCTTTGGCCGCACCTGTTCGCACAGCCTCACGGTGGGCGATGTAGGTTGCCGACGCAATAATGATACCGGCACCGACCCAGGTCCAGAAATCCGGCTGTTCGTCAAACACCACCAGTCCCAGGATCGTGGCCCAGACCAGTTGCAGAAACTGCACGGGCTGAAGTGCGGTAATCTCCGCCGCCCGGAAGGCCTGCGTCAGCGTCAGATGTCCCAGGGTCGCCACCAACGCCATCAGCGCCAGCCAGAAGATTTCTTCCCATGTTGGCGTGCGCCAGACCATGATCGCACCCGGCAACAGGGCGATGGTCACAAATACCGAAAGACCGGCGACAATCGCCGTCGTGCTTTCGCGCTCCGTCAATTTCTTGGAAATCAGAAACGATACGGCGAACAACGGGGCGGCACTTAACTGCGCCCAGGCGCCGATATTGATGACATGAAAGCCTGGCCGCAAAATCACCAGCATGCCGACGAAACCGATAATGACCGCACCGATCCGCCGCGTGTGCATCTTTTCGCCGAGGAACATCGCCGCACCGATGGTGGTGAAGATCGGCGCGATGTAGCCCAACGCCGTGACTTCGGCAATCGGGATCCGCGCCATGGCAAAAAACCACAGCATCACTGCGACGCCGTGGATCAGACCACGCGATATATGCAGGCCATAGCGCGCCTTCATCATATCCTCGCGTTTGAGGCGTAACAAAAGCGGCAACAGGAACAGCGCGCCGAAAAAATAACGGATGAACGCAGCCTGGATCGAATTCATGTCCGAGCCGAGATGGCGGACAATGCCGGTCATGGTGATAAAAAAGAGGCCGGAAACAACCATCCAGGCAATCCCCTTCAGGGTAGATTTTCTTTTTGCCTGCTCTGCAGTTTCGACTTCTACCAACGCAAAAAATTCCCTTCGGCACTGCCGCAGCGGACAAAATGGACGGATCTACGGGAGGAACGCGGACGAAATGTCCCGAGGTGATTTGCAATCCTAGCACGTCACGCCCGACGTTGGGCAAGATCATGCGCATGGCTGCCATGCGTGAAGCGACGACATCACAAAGGCATCTTGCCTGGCAACCGCAGGGCAATCTATGCTCGGCATCCGACTTCGATCCCTTCAGGAGCGCACCCTTTTGTCCCACCCTGCCCTTGGCCAAGGCTGTACAGCGATTATTACCGGTGCCGGCAGCGGCATTGGCCTGGCATCCGCCGTTCGCTTTGCCCAAATGGGTCTGAACGTCTGTCTCGCCGATATCTCGACTTCAGGTTTTGGCGCGGCCTACGACAAGGTCGTCTCGGCCGCACCCGGCGGCATGGACAGCGTCATGGCTGTGCCGACAGACGTGGCGGACTGGGCCGATCTCGAAGCGCTCTCCACCAAGGTGCGGAATGTGTTCGGCGATTTGCACGTGCTGATGAACAATGCCGTGACGCGGGTCGGCGGCGGCGTCTTCGACAGCGATGACGACTGGCGACACGCCATGGATGTCAATTTCTGGGGTGTGGTGCATGGCGTCCAGGCCTTCGTGCCGGACATGATCAGACATGGCCAGCCGGCTCTCGTCATCAACACAGGCAGCAAGCAGGGCATCACCAACCCTCCGGGCAATGCAGCCTATAACGTCACCAAGGCGGCGTTGAAGTTTTACTGCGAAAGCCTGCAACACGAACTGCGCAACACCGAGAACTGCAGGGTTTCGGCACACTTGCTTATTCCAGGCTGGACGACGACGGCCGGTCGCGACCATGTCGAAGGAGCGTGGCTGCCGGATCAGGTCGTGGACTGCCTGCTGGATGGATTACGCAGCAACGATTTTTATATTCTCTGCGGCGACGACGAAGTCAGCCCTGAAATGGATGCCACACGCATTCGCTGGGCGGCAGACGACATCGTCGAAAACCGCCCGCCCCTTTCACGCTGGCACCCCGGATACGCCAACGCCTTCAAAAAGTTCTCTGAATAACCCGGATTTACAGGAAAAACCTATATGCCTCTGGATTGCGCACCTGAAGACGTCGGCCTGTCTGCCAGTCGTCTCGAGAATATCTCAAGATTGATGGAGCAGTATGTCGATGAAGGCAAACTGGCCGGCGCGTCGACGGCCGTCGTCCGGCGTGACAAGCTTGTGTATTTTCAGACACGTGGCATGCGAGACGTCGAATTGGCCAAACCGGTTGAGGAAGACACGATCTTCCGGTTCTATTCGATGACCAAGCCGATCACCACTGTGGCGGCGATGATGCTCTATGAAGAAGGCCGCTTTCAGCTCGACGATCCGGTCTCCAAATACATTCCGGCGCTGGGCAATCTGAAGGTCTTCCTCAGCGGCGACGAAAATCGCTACGAGACCGAGGCGACAGATCGCGACATCACAGTGCGCGATCTGATGACCCATACCTCTGGTCTGACGTATGGCTGGATGGAAGCAAGCCCGGTCGATGCGCTTTATCGAGCCAACGATGTTAATTTCAACGGCTCCGACAAGCCGCTGAAAGATCAGGTCGAACGCCTCGGTGAGATGCCGCTGTTGTGTCAGCCGGGATCACAATGGAACTACAGCGTGGCGACTGATGTACTGGGGCACCTCGTCGAGATTCTCTCGGGCCTGCAGCTCGATGTCTATTTCGCTGAACGGATACTCGGACCGTTGGGTATGCTCGATACCGCCTTTCATGTCGCACCAGAAAGCGTCGACCGCTTCGCCGCCAATTACAGTGCGACAAAAGAGGGCGGACTCAAACTGGCAGATGCCGTCGCTGGCAGTCGCTTCACCCGGCCGGCGATTACGTTTTCCGGTGGCGGTGGCCTCGTCTCAACGGCAGCGGACTACATTCGCTTTTGCCGGATGCTGGCGCGCGGCGGTGAACTCGATGGCGCGCGCTTGCTCGGCCGCAAAACACTGCAGTACATGACAACCAATCACCTGCCAGGAGATCTGGCCTCGATGGGCCAGGCGACGTTTGCTGAAACTTCCTACGACGGCATCGGATTTGGTCTCGGATTTTCGGTCGTGCTCGACCCGGCCAAAGCCCAGGTCATCAGCTCGCCAGGAGAATACGCCTGGGGCGGTGCCGCCAGCACCGCATTCTGGATCGATCCGGTTGAAGACATGTTAGTCGTCTTCCTGACGCAATTGATGCCATCGTCAAGCTATCCCCTGCGCCGCCAGCTCAGGGTCCTGACCTGTCAGGCGATTGTCGACTGATGACCTCTGTGCAAGATGAAACGAAGGCGGCCACTGAATGGCTGAGTGCTTTTAGTCAGGCACTTGCGGATAGTGATGGCGATTCGGCGGCTGAGCTTTTTTGCGACGATGGTCACTGGCGTGACGTGCTGGCGTTTTCGTGGAACCTCGAAACCTTCAACGGCAAGTCGGAAATATCTGATCAGTTCAACCGGTCGCTGGACGACGTTAGACCATCCGACTTCCACCTCGCAGACGGGCGCACCGCACCGCGCCGCGTCACGCGTGCCGGTGTCGAGGCGATTGAGATCATCTTTGAGTTCACCACCAGCTATGGCGTCGGCAATGGCGTTGTACGCCTGAAGCCCGAGCCACCTGACGGTGTGTTGCGGGCCTGGACGTTGCTGACATCGCTTGAGCAATTACACGACCATGCTGAACAGTTCGGTGCGGCTCGGGCGGGTGGCGATGCCTTCAAGCGTGAATTCGGCGGCGACAACTGGCAGGATTTGCGCAACAAGGCGCGCGCCTATGATGATCATGAACCTACCGTATTGGTCGTCGGCGGCGGTCAGGCAGGACTTGGCATCGCTGCCCGCCTGACGCATCTAGGCATCGACACCCTGACGGTCGACCGGCACGAGCGCATCGGTGACAACTGGCGCAAACGTTATCATTCGCTGACCCTGCACAACGAAGTCACCGTCAATCACCTGCCCTACATGCCCTTTCCGCCGACCTGGCCGACCTACATTCCCAAAGACATGCTGGCCAACTGGTTTGAGGCCTATGTCGAAGCGCTGGAGCTGAATTACTGGCCTGGCATGTCGCTGACCGCCGGCACCTACGATGACGAAACCGGGACCTGGCAGATCACACTTCGACGCACAGACGGCACGGAGCGGATCGTCCGCCCTCGACATGTCGTCTTTGCCACGGGCGTCAGCGCCATTCCCGTCCAGCCCGACCTGCCCGGCCTGAAGGATTTTGCCGGCACCGTAATGCATTCCGGTACCTACACCGATGGCCAGGCGTGGCGTGGACGCAAGGCGCTGATCGTCGGCACAGGCAACAGCGCCCACGACGTTGCCCAGGATCTGCAGGCCAGCGGCGCGGATGTAACGATGGTTCAGCGCGCCTCGACCCATATCGTCAGCCTGAGTGAAGCCCAGAACGTTTACGCGATCTATGCCGAAGGGCCGCCGATGGAAGACTGTGATTTGCTGGCGATCTCATTCCCCTTCCCGGTGCTTCAGCAAGGCTATCGATTGATGACGGCGGCCAGCGCAGAAGTCGACAGCGAATTGCTCGACGGACTGAGATCGCGCGGCTTCAAGCTCAACGACGGTGTCGACGACGGCGGCTTCCAGATGAGTTACCTGACACGTGGTGGTGGCTATTATTTCAACGTCGGTTGCTCGGACCTGATCGTTGAAAACAAGATCAAGCTGATGCAATTCGACGAGATCGATCATTTTTCGCCGGATGGTGCAACACTGAATAACGGCGATACAAGTCCCGCCGATCTGATCGTCATGGCGACGGGCTACAAAAACCAGCAGGACACCATCCGCGCCTATCTGGGCGATGACGTCGCCAACCGGATCGGACCGGTCTGGGGTTTCAGCGAGGGTGGTGAATTGCGCAACATGTGGCGGCGCACAGCGCAGCCCGGCTTGTGGTTCACTGCCGGCAGCCTCGCCCAGTGCCGCATCTTCTCACGCTACCTCGCCCTGCAGATCAAGGCCTGCGAAGAGGGAATTATTTCCGGTTAGATGATGCCTCACGTTATCCGCCCAAATGTTTCGCCAGAAACTTTTGCACGGCCTTTTCCGAGAGGCGGGTGGCGGCGGCGCTGTAGAGCATCGTCTCGCCAGCGGGCCCAATGCGCAGCGTCCTCATTCGTAGTGAATCAAAAGCGTGATGCGCGTCGGCAATATCAAGAAGCTCAAGCTCTTTGACATACTTCGCCGCCTGCAGGCAACTCGGTCGATGCGGCGTGTCATGTTCAGCGACAATTTCGAGCGTGGGCACAGTGTTCGTGAGCATTATCGGAATATCATGACAGCGTCCATAGAACGCGATGGCCGCCGCAAAGGTCGGCTTCCCCTTTCGTTCAAGGAAGCGATTGACGATCCATCTGTTAATCGCATTCGCGCCAGCTGAGAAACCAATAACGGCAATGCGGGACGGATCAACGCCAGGGAGGCCTGCGAGGTGTTCCAGCGCGCCATAGGCATCCCGTGCCTGTTTGGTATGTATGGCCGCAAAGCCTCCCTTGAACTGATGGCACCTGTCTATTGATCTGGGCGTATAAGAATCGACGCTCAAAACGACATAGCCCAGTTCCGTCAGAAACTCCGGCCAGTCTTGCGTAACGTGTTGGCTGAGCCCGCCACAGGAATGCAGGAGAATGACGGCAGGTCGGCGGCCCTTTGTCTTTGGCTCAAAATACAGGCCGCTGACACTGACAGGTCCTCCCTGTCCCAAATCGTAGCTCTTGAATGAAACATTGGTCGTTTGGCATGCAGTAAATGCCAGGACCGATGACAGCACAATAAAGAGAACCAACAATTGTTTCATATCGAACTCCCTTCAAACTGATTGAGACTTGTTCAACAGCCTTTTGACCAGGGTCGATAGCGCCGCCGTCAGCCCTCATCAAATCCGGTATAGGTCACGATATCTTCGTTGAGTGTGCGTCTGGACTGCACCTGATTGGCGGCAAATTCATGGTTGGGATAGCCCATGGCGATACAGGTCAGGATGACTTGTTCATCAGGGATTTTAGCGTGCTCGCGGACCACGGCCGACTGCATGATGCCCTGGCCGTTGATCACCGTGCCCAGACCCTTGTTCCATGCCGCCAGCACCAGACCGTAGGTCACAGCCCCGAGGTCGAAATGGCTGATGGTCGCGGGCTCAAGGCTTTTGTCATAGGTCATGACGATTGAGACGGGCGCATCAAACTGGCGAAAACCACGCATGACCCAGTCCTGACGGCGTGCCTTGTCGTCGCGTTCAATCCCCATGGCTTCAAAAAGCTGGACGGCGATCTCGACCTGGCGTTGACGATGGACACCCTGGTATTCACCGTGCGTCGGAATCTCGCGCTGGGGTTTGACGCCGGCCAGCATACGTTCGGTATTGCCCTCGCGGATACGCTCCAGCGGCTCGCCGGTGACGACATGAAAGAACCACGGCTGCGTATTCATGGACGATGGTGCACGCTTGGCGATTTCGATTATTTCCTGGATTACCTCTTTGGGCACCGGATCGGTTTTGTAGCCACGAATACTTCGACGCTCGTTCACCAGGGTTTCGAAATCCATTACAACAACGACCTCATATGAAAATAAGAATTTGGCATGGAGTACATCAATCTACGGAGAAATGCCAGGCATCACCGTGCGACACAACGTGGCCTGCCGTCGGCTCGGCAAAGTGCGTGCCGAACACCAGGACTTCACCATCAGCAAGGCGTTGAAGGAACTCAGTCCGGGTCTTTTGCGCCACGGCCACGTCATGATCAAATTTACTGCTGACATGTGGCATCGCGCACTGAATGGGGTGGTGCATCAGGTCACCGGTAATCACAGCCGCCTGCCCGCCCGATTGAATGACCACGCTGACATGACCCGGCGTATGGCCGGGCGTGGGCTCAAGCCAGACGTCGTCTGTTACGCGGTGATCCATTTCGACAAGTTCATGTAATCCTGCCTCGATGATCGGCAGGATTGAATCCTGATTGACCGCCGGACAGTCCATCACGGTCTCGGCGGCTTCAAGCTCGACATCACCGGCAATCTCTGCGGCTGTCTCCTGACGCCAATGGTCCCACTCGATCCGGCCAAAAAGATAGCGCGCTTTGGGGAATGTCGGCAGCCACTGCCCGTCAACCAGCATGGTATTCCAGCCGACGTGATCAATGTGAAGGTGGGTACAGAGCACGGTGTCGATGGTCTCGGGCGCAAAGCCCGCAGCCGTCAAATCGGTGAGAAAATCCCCATGCATCTGATTCCAGACCTTGTTGGCGCGTGGTTTGTCATTGCCGACACAGGTATCGACGATGATCCGTTTGCCTTGCGATTCGATTACAAAAGCCTGAATGGCGCTCTTCAGGCGACCGTCTTCGGTTGCGAAATGCGGCTGCAGCCAGGTCTGCTCGAGAATTTCCTCTGTCGTCAGGTTGCGATAGCCAAAGGACGGTGGCCACTTTGATGTCAGTTCGACGACACGGCTGATCTTTACCTCGCCAATTTGCCAGCTATCCGTCGTCATTCGCATTTCCCTTCGATTGAACCTGAGGGCCAATTATAGTTAGCTAGCGTACAATTGCCACAGCCCGCCCCAACCGTCCCGTCAGCCAAAGGAAGCGCCATGCCGTCGGAAGTGCAAACCGTTCAAAAATACCGGACGTTGGCCCGGCTCTATCACGCCTTTTTCACTGGCGTCCTGTTGACAGTATCCTCGCGAAAAAGTGCTGCCGCTGCCGGTGACCTGACGTTCAATATTTTCCGCCAGCAGCACAGCGAAAAATTCCTGTCGAGTTTCGAGAAACTGGGGCTGGACGGTTTGCCAGATGCCGTCGCTTGCGCGCAATACCACTACCTTTCCAACAGCGTCGGCGGTGTCGGTGTCGAATATATGTACGAGACCGATCAGAAAGCCTGGGTCCATTTCCTGCATCCCCGGTGGATGTACGAAGGGGCGGCGCTGTGTGGCATCCCGATCGATGTCAGCCACGGATTTCTCAAGGGCTGGTACGGCCAGAATGGTGTCTCGCTGGGCAATCCGCGCCTGGGGTTCGTCTGCACGTCACAGGACATGGATGGCCAATACGGTCTGGCGGGCTACTTCCGGGAATTTGATCACGATCTGACGTCAGACGAGCGATTGCAGTTCGCGCCTGGCGAGATGGCACCGCCTTTTGATCCGGCAGCTGCACCCGTCCTCGATGCCGGGAACTGGACGGAAGAGCGGCTCGAAAAAGCCGGGCGCAACTACACCATGGAATATGTGAAAAACTTCCTCGTCGAACTGGCGAAACTCTTTGGTCCGGCCGACGCGGCATACCTCGGCGGCGTGACCGGGCAGCTAATCGGCAAACAATATTATACCGAGACCGCTGAGGCGCTCGGTGTTGTCGGTGATGACGCCGCCAGCTTCGCAGATTATCTGCGCCTGTTGATCGAGGCGCACGACGATCGTGCGGAAATCGAAACCAACGGCGATACCGTGCTGGTTCGCCAATATGGCTGGCGTCTGATGCGCGGAGTCAAAAACCCGGCAAATTCAGCTTTTGAGGGCTGGAATGGCCTCTGGCAGGGCGCTTTAAGTGTTCACAACCGCTTCCTGTTGCTCGAAGTGCTGCGCCGGATCGATTATGGCGACGACTGTTTCGAATGGCGCATCCGCCCACGTGGATAATTTTAAAACAGACCGCGACTTTGTTTGACACACGGGTATCACCCACTGTTATATTAGCATTTGATAATATTATATAGTGGATGAGGCGTCGCCAGGGTATCAGTTTTCAAACCGCCAGATTTAGCGATAGGCAGCCAGTCACGAAGCGGTTCCGGTTGAAGTCGATCGCCTCGAAATCATCGTGGACCACCAATAAAAAATATGACGAAGGAAAAAGCTGCATGACTTTGATCGCGCAGATAAGCGATACGCATCTGATGGGCATCGAACCCGGCGATGATCGTGCGCCAAAACGCGTCGAGTGGCTTGGTCGATGTGTACAGGATATCAACGGCCTGAATCCAAAACCCGGTGCGGTGATACATACTGGCGATATGTCTCAACATGGGAACCATGATGAGTACATATTGGCGCGACAGATACTGGATGAATTGAATATGCCGCTCTATGTCACGCCAGGAAACCGGGACTCACGCGTGGAATTAAGAGATGTCTTCTCGCAAGACGGATACTTTCAATCCGGTTCGAAGTTTTTACACTATGCGGTTGCCGTCGATAAAATCCGTCTCGTCGCCATCGATTCCGTCTGCGAAGGAAGCAGAATGGGTGAATTATGTGATGATCGACTTGCAGCCATGGATGAAACGCTTTGTAGCGCACCGGATATCCCGACTGTTCTGTTCATGCACCATCCGCCATTTGAAATATTGACGTCCACGGAACCGTTTCAATTTGGCAGCCGCGAAGTCGTCGATAAGTTCGCCCGGATACTGGGTCGCCATCCACAGATCACTCAAATATTCTGTGGCCATGCACATCGGAGTTTCGCGTCTGAATTAGCCGACACCAGAGCAAGCACTGCCCCAAGCGTCGCTATTGACCTTCGTCTCGGAGATATTTCGGAATCGATGAATGACACGCCGGTCTATCAACTTCACCGTTTCTTTCCCGGATTCGGTTTTTATAGCGAAACACGATTTGTAATGTGAGCGTCACATGCTGACAAATTGATCAAGAGTTGCCTGACAGCTCTTTGGCCAGACTAAAAGTCAATTCATCCAGTCGGTTTTCGCCGATCAACCCATCTTCAATCAGGTTCCGTTTTGCCATTTCGAATAAATCATCGTCGGTAATCAAAGTCCCGTATTCCTCAGCGACAATCGTATAGGTTTGCAGCAAATGTCCATCTGCGTCTCTAATTTCTATGTTAGGCATTTATTCCCCGTTCCTGGTCTGACCTGTTCGTCTGTCTTACCTGAGTTGTTGTAGTAATATTGGCAAATATGAAATGAAGCCTGGCGAACATCAATTGTGCGTCTCCCCTGAAATTTGAACAATCGGATATTGTTGATGCCCGAAACACCCGTAAAAACTGAAAACAAAGATGGAATAATCGAGTGGCGCCTTGACGGTATTCTACACCGTGAGGACGGCCCGGCAGTTGAAAAGCCCGACGGGACGCGGGTCTGGTTTCTCCATGGTAAACAGCATCGTGAAGATGGTCCCGCGGTGGAGCACCAAAATGGAGCCAAAGAGTGGTGGCTGCACGGCAAGCTTCAGCAAACACCGCAAAAAACCGAATTTGAAGATGGCATGGTCGAGTGGCGCCTTGACGGCGTTCTGCATCTTGAAGACGGGCCTGCCGTCACCAGGCTTGATGGAACCCGGGTTTGGTTTCTCCAGGGCAAGCAGCATCGCGAAGACGGGCCTGCCGTGACCCATAGTGACGGCTCAAAAGAATGGTGGCTCAACGGCCAACTTCATCGTTTGGATGGACCGGCGATCATGGAATCGGGAGGAACTCTTGAATGGCATCAGAATGGCATCCCTCACCGTGAGGACGGCCCGGCAATCATTCGCTCTGACGGTACGCAGCAGTGGTGGCAGAACGGAGTACGTCATCGCGAAGACGGACCTGCTGTCATCGAAGATCAAATAATGCAGCAATGGTGGGTTCAGGGATTGTTACACCGCGAGGATGGCCCCGCGATTGAATATGATGACGGGGGGCACGAATGGTACCTCGGCGGTGCACCGGCAGAAGAAAATGTGGTCATGGACTTCGAGAAGAGAACCGAGTTTCTCAGGAATTTGGCCGGTCCCTCATAAAACGGTCCAGCCCAAATCGGACGCGAAGCGGTTCCCCGGTTAATTCTTCCGCCAACGTCGGGCGTGAGCCCTGAAGCTTATGGCTGTTTCGGCTTTTCGTAGGGAACTTCCTTATGCCACTCCACCCATTCGGTGTGGTAGCCGACAAAACCTTTTTCGTTCTCCGGCTGTTGCCTGGTGGTGTAGTACTTAGTCTTGCCTTCGGGAACCGGATCTTTAGGATTTACATTTCCCATAATTCAACTCACTTGCTGTCTGGTTTCAAAAGATTGCGTTTTACTTCGGAATATTGAGACATATTTTACTGGATAGGCTGGTCGTAACAAAGATTTTTCTTGATGGTGAACACCCGATACATGGGCTGATCTAAATTGGAACTTTCGAATAGTTGCCGATTTCAGGCTCCACAATGACGGGTCCGCCGGCATCAATTTCCTCTGCTGTCGCGTCACGGATCGTCAAAATCTCCAGATTAAAAACGACTTTTCTGCCGCTAATCGGATTGTTGCCATCAACTGTCAGCGTTTTGTCATCCATTCGCGTAACAATGAAACTGCGTTGTTCGCCCTTGTCATTTTCGGTGAGAATTGTGGCGCCCAATTCCTGATACTCCGCAGGAATGTTTTCGATTTTGTCGGTAAAAACCAGTGATTCATCCCTCGGACCGTAAACCTGATCGCCGTCAAAAGGGACTTCAATGACGTCACCAGCGACTTTGCCCTCCAATTCTTCCATTATGGCCGGCGCCAGAATATCATTCGCTCCATGTACGTATCCGATGGGAAAATCGACGCCAACGAGAACAGATCCCGTCTTGTCATCAAGCACCTGGTACTTGAGTTCGACGTACTTGTTATCCTGGATGGTGTCATTCATACGACTGTCGCTCTCGAACGCTCAAAAGACCGACGCCCCGAAAATCTTGATTTCTTCTTTATTGTCCAGTCCAAGGACAAGGCGCCCGAGCCATTCGCCCTCTTTCTTCGTGCTACGCAGGCGATAGAGAACCGTGACATGTTGGCCCCGGCGAATGATGCCAAGATAATCGTAAACTTCTGAAAGGCTTCGGGTCAGTTCACTTTTCGCGAATTGATGTCCAATATCTACTTCGTTCAGCCCCTGCGTGAGACTGTAGTCAAAATCACGAATGAATCTACCATAGTCGCCCTCGTTGGACGCTCTGACGAGGTCCGTCCACATCGGTTCGGCAACGGCAAGTATATCCTCATCCGTGAGGTCGATAATGTTCATAAGTGTCCTTCATCATACTGGAGGCGGATTGTCACAACTGCCCAAAAAAGGATCAACAGACAAATGCTGATCCCTTTTTGACTCACCCGCTGCAAACGCTCGAAATGAATGCTTGCCGGCGACGCTGACGATTATTCGGCAGCAGCCGCTTCCTCTTCCCCAACCAAATGATACAACGGCGCTTTTTCCATCGTAAACTCGCCCGTCTCCGGGTCACGGCGGGACACCGTAAGAACGTGCCAGTTTTCATCGTCCAACTTCATGGCATCACCACGGTAATAATAGCCTGGCCAACGCGTTTCCTTACGGAACAATGTATGTTGCAGCACACATTCAGAGGCGCGATGGCGGTGCTTGACTTCCCAGGCACGCAGCAATTCGTGGAGATCCTCAGCAGCTATTTTTTCGAGATCTTCTTCCATGATCTTGAGTTTCTTGAGGCCGATGCTCAGCAATTTGTCGTTCGTCATGTAATTGACCGTCACGCCGCCGCCATACTCATCCATCAGCTTTTGCAATCGATCGAGCGATTGGCGCGGGTTGTGAAAGTTCGGGTTGACGGTACCGGCTACGACTTCGTTACGATATAGTTTGTAGTGCTCCAATGGTCTGAAGACCTCTTCTTTCAACTTCTCGATCGTGGTCTCGGAAACCCGGATACCTTCTGCTCTACCGTCGTCTATATACTTGCAAGCGGCCTTCGCGGCCAAACGGCCTTCGGTGAACGAACCGGAAGAGAATGCATGCGGCGTACCACCCACTGCATCACCGGCCCCGAAAAGACCTTCGATAGAGGTCATGCGGTTATAACCCCAGAAATAATCGGCCGGAGAAATGTCTTCCGGACCAGAACACCACGCACCGCAGCCGGTCGCATGCGAGCCCATGACGTAGGGCTCGGAAGTGGTCAATTCCGGATTCTCGTTCTTCGGATCAACGTCCGTAGCGGCCCAAAGCACGGCCTGCCCAACGGTCATGCCCAAAAAGTTGTGCCAGCCAATCTCTTCCAGGTGTGGGTCCTGAAATGAGTGCATGGTCACCATATGGATCGGACCACGACCGGCGTTCACTTCGCTGATAATCGCGTGGTTACGCAAACAGGTCGGGATAGGACGATGGGTAAGGTGCGACACTTCAGGATCCAGATATTCCTTACCAACCATTTTTTGAAGATCGGGAAACCACTTTGATTCGTATTCCTCACCATAGGCATTTTGAGTGTAGGTCTTGAGGTGCAGGAAGTAAGCGCCCACCGGGCCGTAGCCGTCCTTGAAGCGCGCCAGCACAATCCGGTTTTCCATCTGGGTCATCTTCGCGCCGGCATTGATCATCAAGGCATATGCCGAACCGGATGACCACGGAGCATACCAGACACGTCCAGCACCCTCGCCTACTGAACGGGGCTTGAAAATATTAGACGCGCCGCCAGCACTGCAGATCACGGTCTTGGACTTGAAGACGTGGTAATCGCCAGTACGGACGTTAAATCCAACGGCCCCGGCAACACGATTTTCCTTCTGCTCATCCATCAGCAGGTGAGTGACGCAAATGCGATTGTAGACTTTGTCGGCGGATTTCTTCGCGGCTTCGGCCACAATCGGCTTGTAGGATTCGCCGTGGATCATAATTTGCCAGCGGCCTTCACGCAGGTAGGTGCCCTTTTCCTTATCTCGCATGATCGGCAGACCCCACTCTTCAAATTGATGAACAGTAGAATCCACATGGCGCGCCATATCGAACAGCAGGTCTTCCCGGACCATACCCATCAAGTCAATGCGGGCGTAGCGCACATGGTCTTCCGGATTGTTCTCGCCAAACCGGGTGCCCATGTAGCAATTGATTGCGTACAAGCCCTGGGCCACTGCGCCGGAGCGATCGATATTGGCTTTTTCAGCGATAACAATCTTCTTGTCTTGTCCCCAGAACCGGGCTTCGAATGCCGCGCCCGTCCCGCCAAGGCCTGCGCCAGCGACAAGGATATCGATATTGTCTTCGACGATCGTTTTGTAAGCCATCAGTAATACACTCCGAGTTCCATCTTCAGGCCGTTGGATTCCAGGGTATGTAAGTCACCTTCATCCATGAAGATGTACTTGGGCTCATTGTAAAGCAACTGACTGTTGCGTTGCTCCTGCGTTGGTCCCGGAACCTCTTTGAGCTTTGGAATGCCCGTTCCCCAGGGCTTCGTCGTAATCGGCGCCAGCAGGCTAATATCTTTCTCGCCGTTGCGAAATTTGATCCGCCAGGCAATGACACCCTTTTCCTCGTCACGGTCGACGCGGACACTGTGGCCCAGTGGCGCGAAGTCAGCGTAGCCACGCACGTCAATGGCGTTTTGCGGACAGGCCTTTACGCACGAATAGCACTCCCAACACATGTCAGGCTCGATGTTGTAGGCACGACGATATGTCTTGTCGATGTGCATGATGTCAGACGGACAAATATCAACACAGTGTCCACAGCCATCGCATCGAGTCATATATACGAAAGTAGGCATAATTCGTTTTCTTTCCTTCTAGACAAAAACTTTCAGCATTGGTTCAGTAGTGTTGCGGACGCTCGCGCTTGATACCGAGCCCCATGTTGGTCGGGTTGGCCCCTAAATATTCCGGAAGGTCGGGAAACCTTTTCTGCAATTCGGGGTCCGACAAATCTCCAATTTCCGGCAGATTTTCACGGGAACCATCTGCTTTGATAATGCGCTTGTTGAATGCAGCAGCGGGTTTGAAGAACATATGGGCGAATTTGGACCAGATAACCCCGCCAAAAAGCACCGTACTGAACGTAATAAAGAGTGCGAGGAACAGATTAGTCCATAGCCCGGCACCGTTGAACTGGGCCAGCGACCACAGAAAACCGAACGTCGTCGTACCAAGCAGAGAAAGGATGAACATGTCCGCCCTGACGATCCGGTGCCATGGATTCCCTTCGGCACTGACATCAACGCGGATCAAGAACCAAAACCAGTAACCGCCAAACATTACCATGGCGGCACCGACGTGCCACAAAGTGGAGATTATAGCCGGAGCGTCGTGGGTCGGATAAACAAAGACCAGAGCGGCGGTCGTCAGGATGAACAGGATAAACCCGTACATGGTGAACAAGTGCGAAATGCGCCGCCTCGGATTGCAGAACTCGCCGGATGTCGCCACATCGACCAGAGCTGTTTGTACAGCGATACCTGCTTTCTCTCCCGCATGAAGTTCGCGTTTGCGGGAGGATTCAGCTGCTTTGGCCTTGGCAAAAAAGTACTTGCCGCTCCTTTTATGAATGACATCAAACAGAGTACCGCCGACAACAAATAAGATCATGACGATGACAAAATACTGCATAACGGATGGAGGTACGGACGACGATAATTCGGCGAAAGGGTTGCTACTAAACATTCATTTACCTCCAAAATAGAACGCGACACCCAGGGAACAGTTCGGATACTTTCTGCCGTAAAAAAAGTCGTTCTCACCCACTTCCGGCGGCCGCAGCATAATTATTGCGCTGCCAAAGGTGTTGTACCTGGCGGAATATCGATGGTTTTACGTCAGTTCGAATCGTAGCTGGCGGGTGCCTCCCATTGGCGCCGGGCTTCGTGCCCGAATAACTCACCAATAATTCAGAGTGCCAAGGATTGTTTGAATTAGCAATATCTAATATTTCAATTTGAACTTCCCCGACGATTTTTTTGCGACCAAAATCAGCGTGGATTAATTTGGGGCGGGAATTTGAGTAATCCAGGCCCGTTCGGGAAACCTTGATTGTCATCTGCGGTGGTTGAAGATCGGAAATGCGAACGTAAAGAAGCTGGAAAGCTTCCCCGGGTAATTCCCGTTTCTCGCCGCTACGGGCTGATCTGCATAATCATCATAGTTCGCGGATATGGGCGCGACCTGAAACAATTTCTTTCACGTTGGGCGGCGCCACGGCTATTCTTTGAATTGGGCATCTGATTGAAATGGCGGGGCGTTCGATGACATTACACAGAATGACATTTCCGGCTGAACTGGCAGCGCGGTATCTGGATGAGGGTTTATGGCAGGATGAGACGCTCGACACATTGCTTGCCCGCGCCGTTGATAGCCGACCCGACGCCCCGGCCATCGCTCATCCCGGCGGCGACATATCCTATGCAGCACTCAGTGATCAGGTATCAAACGTAGCGGCAGGCCTTGTCGATCTCGGTCTTGGTCATGGCGATGTCATCACGACGCAACTCCCCAACATTGTCGAATTCCTTATAAGTCATCTGGCGATAGCCCGTATCGGTGCTGTGCACCAGACCATCCATATGCCCTACGGCCCGAAGGATATTGAATTCCATCTGGCGCACAGCAAGTCGAATGCAATTATTACGCTCGCCGCGCTCAAGGATATCGACCTTGCTGGCATAATGACCGGATTACAGGACAAGCTTCCCGACCTCGCGCACGTGATCATTGTCGGCGATGCGCCGGACGGCACGGTTCCTTTTTCAGCACTCGGCTCGACCGGCAAACCACCCGTCACAGAAGGTCCGTCCAAACCGGCAGACCCCTGCATGTTGCTCTATACGTCGGGCACAACATCCAACCCCAAGGGCGTCCCGTTGACGTTCCAGAACCTGCTCTGCAATTCGACGGACGCCGCCAATGAGTTCGGCTTTACCAAAGATGATCGCATTCTGTCGGCAGCCCCCTTCAGTCACCTCTATGGCATCTTCAATTTTCACGCAGCACTGATCAAGGGTGCGACCGCAGTTCTGTTGCCGATCTTCACACCGCCCGACCTGGCTGCCCGGGTCGCCGAGACCAAACCCACGGTGATGTTTCTGGCGCCCGCCCATGCCGCCGCCATCATCGGTATGGGTTTGATGGAGGCCCACGATTTTTCATCCGTGCGTTTCACCGTATTTTCCGGTGCCGCTTGTCCTGTCGAATTGCTCAAGCGCTATCACAGTTTTATCCCCGAGAGCCAGATCGCCCAGCTTTGGGGCATGACCGAAATCGTCGCCGGATGTTTCTCCCGCCCGAGTGACAGTATCGAAACCGCTGCCACCACGGCAGGACCACCGGCGCGCGGCAACGAAGTCCGCGTGCTCTCTCCTGAAAGTACTCCCCTGCCCGCCGGTGAAGAAGGTGATTTGCAAGTGCGTGGCCCCTCGGTTTTCTCAGGCTACCTCGACAACGCAGACGCCAATGATGCAGCCTTCGCCGAAGATCGCTGGTTCCGCACCGGTGATCTCGCGGTCATGACGGAAGCCGGATACGTCCGTCTGACGGGCCGCAGTAAAGACCTGATTAATCGCGGCGGCATCAAATACAATCCGGCCGACGTCGAAGCCCTGCTCCTGCAGCACGACAATATCGACCAGGTCGCCATCGTCCCCATGCCCGATGAAGTCCTCGGCGAACGCGCCTGCTGCTTCATCGTGCCAACGGCGGCCGGAGTACCGACGCTTGAAAACATCTGCCAGTTCCTCGATGACCACAAGGTCTCCAAATACAAATGGCCCGAACGCCTTGAAACCGTTGACGAGATGCCCCTGACTCCGACGCGCAAGATCATCAAGGGTGAGTTGGTGAAAATGTTGGGGTAATTTTTTGTCTTCCTTTTCGCGACAGAGCGAAACAGGATCGCCCTGGTTTGTTCACCCACCAAACATTTTATATTTAAAATAACTCCGTTTTCGGCTATAAACACGCCTGGTCGCTGGTGATTACCGTTTTATTACTGCCAGCACGACGTCTGTCGGCTAATATCGACGGCATAGAGATAAAAACGACCATGGTCTGGGAGGACTATTCAATGAAAAAACAATTGCTCGGGCTGGCTTCGGCCTTTGCCCTGCTCACCTCGCCCGCTGTGGCCGGGGAAACAGTCAAAATCGGTTTTGTCACGACAATCACGACGCCCGCTGGCGCCATGGGTCGTGACATGGTTCAGGGCGCGGAAATCGCACTTAGTCATATCAACAACATGATGGGCGGCAAAAAAGTCGACTTCATCGTTGAAGATGACGGCTTCAAACCCGAGATCGGAAAACAGAAGTCCGACAAACTGGTCAAACAGGACAAAGTCGACTTCATCACCGGTTTCATCTGGTCGCACGTGTTGCTGGCCTCGCGCAAATCAGCGCTCGCCAACAATACCTTCATGATCAGCGCCAACGCCGGGCCGTCACCGGTCGCCGGCAAGCTTTGCCACAAGAATTTCTTCTCGTCTTCCTGGCAGAACGATCAAAACCCGATGGCCACGGGCGAAGTCATGAACAAGGATGGCATCAAGAAAGCCTACGTCATGGCCCCGAACTATGCGGCTGGCAAGAACATGGTCGCTGGCGTCACGCGCACCTTCAAGGGTGAAATCGTCGGCAAGGACATGACCAAATGGGGCAAGGACATGCAGCTCGACTTCTCTGCCGAATTGGCCAAGGCCAAGGCGTCGGGTGCTCAAGCTATCGTTGTCTTTTACCCCGGACCGGCCGGACCCGCCTTTATCAAACAGTTCCAGCAGGCTGGCCTCGCGGGCAAAATCAAGCTCTACACCATGTTTACAGTGGATGCGCTGGCACTCGCACGATTGCAGAAAGCCAACCTTTCCGGTGTTCTGGGTTCCTACAACACGATGTTCTGGGCACCGGATCTCGACAACGCCACCAACAAGCGTTTTGTCGCCGACTTCAAGGCCAAGACCGGGCGTTATCCGACACACTATGCGGCGCAGTCCTATGACGCGATCATGTTGATCAAGTCAGGCGTTGATGCCGTAGGCGGCGACACCGCCAACAAGGACGGCATTCGGGCCGGCATGAAAAAAGCCAACTTCCCGTCTGTTCGTGGCACTTTCCGCTATGGCAACAATCACTTCCCGATCCAGGACTTCCACCTGCGGCAGGTCAAGAAAGATGCCAATGGCGACTGGTTCGTGTCCTACGTTTCGACGGTCACCAAAGACCATCAGGATACCTACCACGACAAATGCAAAATGTAGGTCACGTTTGACCTGACGAATGATGGGGAGGCGGTTTTCGGACTGCCTCCCTTTTCATACCCAAGTCCAAAACACCAAATTCCTCTGAAAAAGCCGATATGGATCTGACACTTCTTATTGCCCAGTTGCTCAACGGACTGCAACTCGGAATCCTGCTATTCCTGCTGGCCTCGGGCCTGACGCTGATTTTCGGCATCATGGATTTTGTCAATCTGGCGCACGGCTCGCTGTATATGGTCGGCGCATTTTTCTGCGCTGCGATCACACAATTAACCGGATCATTCGTCATAGGGGTCGTGCTGGCATTGCCGGCGACCGGCCTGGTGGGCCTGGTCGTCGAGTTGATTGTCGTCAGACGACTTTATCAGCGAGACCACCTGGATCACGTTCTGGCGACCTTTGGCCTCATTCTCGTCCTCGATACTGCAGCGCATATGATCTGGGGACCCGATGGCATTGTCGTCCCCCTGCCCGACTGGCTTGAAGGCAGGGTCGAACCTATCGAAGGCGTTGTTATTCCGGTTTACCGCCTGGCCATCATCTCGGTCGGTCTCGGCGTTGCAGCCGGATTGTTTGGCATCGTCACCAAAACACGTCTCGGCATGCGCATTCGTGCCGGTGCCAGCAACCGCAATATGATTGGTGCGCTGGGCGTTGACATCAATTTGTTGTTCACCCTGGTTTTCGCCATTGGTGCCGTACTGGCGGGCCTCGCTGGTATGATGATCGCGCCGATTACAGAAGCCTCTATCGGCATGGGAAATTCTATTATTATCGTGACATTCGTCGTCATCGTCATTGGCGGGATCGGCTCGATCAAGGGTGCCTTTGTTGCCGCCCTGATTGTCGGGCTGATCGACACCATGGGCCGCAGTTATCTCGACGATTTATTCAAGGTTTTCATGACCGACCAAAATGCCGAAACCTCGGCACCGGCGATCTCGGCGATGCTGATTTACATTCTGATGGCCGCCATTCTGGCTGCCCGGCCACAGGGCCTGTTCCCGCCGAAGGGTCGCTGAGCATGCTTGATCAGCTTTCCAGACTCGGCATCAAGGGTTGGTTCACGATACTTGTCCTCGTTCTGCTGGCGCTTGTCCCGAACTATGCTGCGTACAGTGATAATGAATTTTACCTCGACATCGCCACCCGTCTAATCATTCTGGCCATGGCAGCCGTCAGCCTGAACCTCATTCTCGGCAATGGCGGCATGATCAGTTTTGGTCACGCCGGATACCTTGGCATTGGCTCTTATGCCGTCGGCATTCCGGCCTATTACGAATTTTATGGAGGTATCTATCAGATCCCGCTGGCCATTGGCCTGTCGGCCCTGTTCGCGCTGATCACCGGTTTTATTTGCCTGCGCACCAAGGGCGTAAATTTCATCATGATTACGATGGCCTTCACGCAGATGATCTTTTTCGCCATCGTCTCGATCGAGGAATACGGCGGCGACGATGGCCTGGTCATTGAAGCGCGCAGTGAACTGGGCGGCTTGATGGACATCGAAGACAACACCACCCTGTTCTATGTCTGCTTCGTCTCGTTGCTCGCCGTAATTTATCTGGTTCACCGCATGGTCAATTCGCGCTTTGGTATGGTCATCAAGGGCGCCAAGGGCAACGAACGTCGTATGCAATCGCTCGGCTTCAACACCTTCAGGTATCAACTGGCGGCCTATGTCATCGCGGGAACAATTTGTGGTTATGCCGGTATCTTGCTCGGCAACTTCACAGGTTTCATCAGCCCGGAAATGATGGACTGGACGCGCTCCGGCGAATTGATCTTCATGGTCGTGCTCGGCGGCACCGGCAGTTTGTTCGGACCGCTGTTCGGAGCCGGCGCATTCATCCTGCTGGAAGAATATTTGTCACCCTTCCTCGACTTCGTCCTGTTCAAGGGTGCGGGGACCTATTGGCAATTCCTGTTCGGCCTCATCCTCATCCTGGTTGTGCTGTTCGTCAAAGGTGGCATCACTGGGCTGCTGGATCGCCTTGACGATTTAAGAGGACGCAGCAGGGGGAACCCCGATGTCTGAGGTTCTTCTCAAAATCGACGATCTATACAAATCTTTCGGCGGCGTCGCGGCAACGGATCACGTTAATCTCGAAATCCTGAGCGGTGAAATCCATGCCGTAATCGGGCCCAACGGAGCTGGCAAGACCACGTTGATCTCACAATTGGCCGGCGAACAGATGCCGGACGGCGGGCGTGTCGATTTTCAGGGACACGAGATTACCTATCTGCCCGCCCACACCCGGGCGATGCAGGGCCTGGCCAGGTCGTTCCAGATCACCAGTATCGTCCATGACCTCAAAGTGATCGACAACGTCGCGTTGTCAGTCCAGGCCCAGATCGGCCATTCGTTTCATTTCTGGAAACCGGCCCGCGCCGATACAGCCCTTACCGAGCCCGCCATGGAAGCCTTGCGCCGCGTTGGCCTCGAAGATCGTGCCGGGGATGTTTCGCGCAATCTCAGTCATGGTGAGCACCGTCAACTGGAAATCGCCATGGCACTGGCCGCCAATCCGACATTGCTTTTGCTCGATGAACCCATGGCGGGCATGGGCACCGAGGAAAGTGCGCGCATGGTCGAAATACTTTCCTCGCTCAAGGGCGAGAAAACCATGTTGTTGATCGAACACGACATGGATGCCGTCTTCGCCCTCGCCGACCGCATTTCAGTGCTGGTCTATGGCCGGGTGATCGCCACGGGCACACCTGAGGAGATCAAGGGCAACGATGAAGTCCGCAAAGCCTATCTCGGCGATGAGGACTCCTGACATGCTCAAGGTCGATAACATCGAAACAAGCTACAACGTCAGTCAGGTTCTGTTTGGCATGAGCCTCGAGGTCAACGACCATGAGGTCGTGACCCTGCTCGGTCGCAACGGCATGGGCAAGACGACAACGATCAATTCAATTATGGGACTGGTGCCACCCAAATCCGGCACAATCACTTTCAATGATCAGGTAATCTCAGGTCTGCCGTCGTTCCGCGCGGCGCGTCTCGGTATTGGTCTGGTGCCCGAAGGCCGCCAGGTTTTCCCAAATCTTTCGGTCTCGGAAAATCTGATCGCCACGGCGGCCAACCGCACCGGCAGCTCTGATCCGTGGACGATTGATCGTATCTACGACATGTTCCCCGAAATTGCCCGACGCTCAAAACTCATGGCGACCCAACTTTCCGGCGGCGAGCAGCAAATGCTGGCAATCGGTCGGGCCCTGATGACGAACCCGAAACTGCTCATCCTTGATGAAGCGACCGAAGGTCTGGCACCCCTGGTTCGGGCAGACATCTGGGCCTGTCTGTCGGGACTGAAGGCGGCAGGACAATCAATTCTGGTGATCGACAAAAACGTCAAGGCGCTGACACAAATCGCTGATCGCCACTACATCATCGAAAAAGGCCAGGTCGTCTGGCAAGGCACGTCACCCGATCTCGCCGCCAACGAAGAACTGCAACACCGTTATCTGGGCGTTTAGGCTTCAGGTCTTCGCCGTCGTCTTGTTGGTCGGGCCAACCGATACACCCCAGCGTGACGCCAGGCCTGCGTCGATCCCGAACAAATCGAGTATGCGCCCGACGCCGTGGTCAATCAGGTCGTCGACGCTTTGCGGGCGGATGTACATGGCCGGCATCGGCGGCGCAATGATCGCCCCGCGTTCCGAGACATCGGCCATCGTCCGCAAATGTCCGGCATGCAAGGGTGTCTCGCGCAACATCAGCACAAGCTTGCGGCGATCCTTCAGCGTGACATCCGCCGCCCGCGTCAACAGGTTTGACGTCGTGCTGGTGGCGATTTCCGACAGGCTGCGCACCGAACACGGTGCCACCACCATGCCCATCGTCGGGAACGATCCACTGGCGGGTGGTGCGGCGATATCGGCCTGGGCATAAACCACATCGGCCAGGGCGTGGACGTCGGCGACCTTGATATCGGCCTCGTACGCCAGCGTCACTTCAGCGGCCTTGCTCATGATCAGATGGCTTTCGACGTCGACATCACGCAGGGCCTGCAACAGCCGCACGCCATAGATGACGCCGGAGGCACCACTAATTCCGACGATAAGCCGTTTACGTACCGTCATATGATTTGCCCACCAATTCCGTTAATCTGCGATGCCTTATCAAGGACTTGATTATAATCTACTCTTTCATCGCCAACATAAAAAATCGGAAATACGCTTGGCCAAAATACTGATTGCAGATGACGACCCGATGGTCCTGCGCCTGCTTGAGATCAAGCTGGGGCAAGCGGGCCATGACGTCATCACAGCAGAGGATGGCATAAAGGCACTGGACGTCATTTCAGGCGATCTTCCCGATCTTGTGATTCTGGACGGCATGATGCCGGGTCTCGACGGGCTGGAAGTCCTGCAGCGCCTGAAAGCGGATGACGGCACAAAAGACATTCCGGTGATCATGCTGACGGCCCGCACTCAGGAAGAAGATGTTGAAGAAGGAATTTCATCGGGTGCAGCCGATTACGTTACAAAGCCGGTGAAATCGGAAGAACTTATCGCTTGCATAGAACGATTGATCAGCGCCTGACGACGTCAGCCAGGCGACATTTTGCCAGCGTGATCAACTGTCTCTTAACCGCCCGGATTTGACACTTGGAATATAGACCTACATCTTTATCAGACAGTCGCCCGGCGTATTTTGTATTGATGGAATATTGACATGACCGACTCGAGCTTGAACCGCATCCTCTATGTTGAGGACGAACCCGATATTCAGGAAGTCGCCCGCATGGCGCTCGAGATGGTCGGTGGCTATACCGTGCAGATTTGCAGCTCGGGCCAGGAGGCCGTCGAAGTTGCGCCCGGATTTGCGCCCGACCTGATCCTGCTGGATGTCATGATGCCGGGCATGGATGGCCCATCAACGCTGAAAGCCTTGCGCGAAATCGAGACGCTGTCGCAAACACCGGTCGCCTTCATGACGGCGAAAGTGCAGCCCAACGAAATTCAGGAATATATCGAACTCGGTGCCATCAACGTTATCCCCAAACCCTTTGATCCCATGACACTGTCCGCCCAGGTCGCTGAAGTCTGGGACGCCCGCAATGGCTGATAGCGGCAACACCGATCCGACTCGGAACAAATTGCTGGCACTTGCCGATGAACTTGTTGAATCGCTGCCGACGCGTATGGAGGGTGTTGAGGCTGCATATGCCACGCTCGGCGATGCGACGTGGCAGAAACAGGACATGGCCAGCCTCTACGCCGCTGTGCATTCCTTGTCCGGCACAACCGGGTCGTTTGGATTTATGCGCATCAGTCAGGCCGCACGTGATGTACTCAACACACTGGAGCCGTTTTCGGAAAGTGATTGCGACCCTACCGACGAATTGCGGGATCAACTCGGTGCAGGCATGACAACCCTGCGCGAGGAAGTGGCAGATCCAAAATCTGAAGAAGGCTGGATTTAAATTCTCTAGGCGAGCGTAAAGCGCATGTGTTCGCGGGCTACCAGCGCCCCGTCCCACATTTTGCGTGCCTGGCTTTCGATGTCTTCCATAAAGAGATCCTCATGATCCGGATCATGATGGAAGATCGCCAGATTTTTCGCCCCCGCTTCCTGACTGAGACGCACGCCTTCTTGCCAGGTCGAATGTCCCCAACCGACCTTTGACGGAAATTCCTCATCTGTGTAAGTGCTGTCGTAAATGACGAGGTCAGCACCTTCCATCAGCTTGAGTACATTTTCGTCCGGTTTGCCCGGGACGTGTTCTGTGTCGGTGATGTAGCTCATGACCTTGCCGAGATATTCGATGCGATAGCCGGTAGCACCATCCGGGTGGTTCAGGGGATAGGTTTTCACCTTGATGCCCGGACCAATATCGAGAACGTCACCGCAGCCGAAATCCTCAAATTCCAGTCTGCCGCTCATTTTTTCCAGCGGGATCGGAAAAGTCGGCTGAGCCATCTGACTGGCAAATACGGTTTCAATGCCGCCCTGCTCTTGCAGGTGGCCGGCCATAATACGGAAGGAGTGATCGTCACGGAAAGCCGGAGAGAAGAAGGGAAAGCCGTTGATGTGATCCCAGTGGGTATGAGAGAGCATCAGGATTGCGTCACTCACCCGCTTTTTCATCAGCCAGTGGCCGAGATTGCGCACGCCGGTTCCTGCATCCAGAATGATGCGTTGGCCGCCCATAGCGACCTCAATGCAACTGGTATTGCCACCAAATGCCATATGGCGGGGAGACGGGCAGGCAATGCTGCCGCGTACGCCCCAAAACTTGACTTTAAAGCTCATGTATTCGAGCCGCCTGTACCATCACTGTTACGATCACTGTCATCCCCCAGCGGCTCCCCCCGCTTTTAGAACAGTGATTTCTAGTTGTTATGGCGCAACACAAGCATAGCCAGCGCGAAAAAACAAGCTGCGCTGTTGTTGTATGCGTTTATCGTATAAGTCGTTGCGATAGCTTTGTTTTCAGTTTTGACCACATCTTTGGACAGTTCATTCCGCCGCCGGGGCAATTTGATTGGCGGAATTCGCATATGCGAGCCGCCAATCAAAACGCAACTTGCCTCAAAATCCGCTCTATTCAGCGGCTTCAGGCTGTGGCGGCATGGTCGACTTGAAATTATCCATCTCAAATATACGGGCTTTCCAGTCGGCAATTTTCGGCTTGTTGGCGAAGAGCTCCGGCCCCTCGGCCATCATGCCGACATAAAAGAAAATCGGTGCGAGAAAACAATCGGCCAGTGAAAAACCTGCACCTGCAAGGAAATGGACATCCGCCAGAGATTTTTCGACAACGTCAATGCGGTCTCGGACAACTGGCAAGGCGGCGGCCACACGGGCCTCGTCCGTGACGCCGCCACGGCGTGGAACAACTGCCCGTTCGATGACATATTCGCGAATGAGTGGCCCGTAGTAATAATCGATAATGGCGCTAATCCATTGGCTCATGCGGGCGCGTTCGACGGCATCGACCGGCTGCAGTGCCGGACCATCAAAATTCTCGTCGACGTAGCGCGTGATGGCACTGGTCTCGTACAGCGTCACGTCGCCGTGTGTCATCCAGGGCATCTTGCCAAAAGGATGCATCTCGAGGTGTTCTGCCGAGCCAAATTCGATCGGCTGGACTTCATAGTCGACCCCCTTTTCTTCCAGGGCCATACGCGTCGTGCGCACATAACTGCTTTCGGGGAATCCATGAATTACAGGTTTTGACATTTTTTATCTCCCTGGTAACGCGAACTTGAATCTAGAGAAGGGCGTCGAGATCCTCGAACGAGGAACACCAGCCGTCACGATGTCCACTGGCCGCATCTTCGCTCGGCATCAGGTCATGTGTCAGGCGCAAGTGGGTCGAGGCGCCGAGGTCTTTGAGCTCAATCGTTACACGCGTGTCAACGCCACCTGTCGGGCCTTCACCCTCCCACATCCAGGTAAAGACCAGCCGTGAAGTCGGTGTGACTTCCTCGAACACGCCGCCGACGCAATAGACGTCATCGGTCGGCGATTTCATGCAAGTGCGGTAGCGCGCACCTTCGACCGGGTTCCAGTCGACCTCGGGGCAGGTAAAGCCTGAGGGGCCCCACCATTTGGCAAGCTGCGCCGGGTCGGTCCAGGCGGCGTAAACTTTGGCACAGGGTGCCTTGAATTCACGATCAATCAGCAGCGCATACCCGGCGTCTGACTGTTCGATCTCAACGGTTGCGGCCTGGTTCATCTTTTTTCTCCCTGCTGTGGTTTTCGGTGGAAATGTCTTCACTGTCTTCTTCGAGATATCTGGCCAGTTGATCGAGTTGCCCCTCCCAGAATTGCTTGTAGGTCGAGATCCATTCGGCGGCGAATTTGAGCGGCCCGGCGTCGAGGCTGCAGCGATGGAACCGCCCCTCACGCGTCCGCTGCAGGAAACCCGCACCTTCGAGAACCTTCAGATGTTTCGAGATCGCCGGAAGCGACATGGAAAACGGTTCGGCCAGTTGACCGGCTGTCGCCTCACCCTCGGCCAGACGGGCGAGGATGCCGCGGCGCGTGCGATCCGACAGGGCCGCGAACGCTGCATCCAGTTGGGCCTCGGCGGCGGGATCTATTTCTGCATAATACTTAACCATATGGTTAAATATAAGATGCAAATCACCAACGTCAAGGGGTGATCAAAATTAAATCGGGATCAGGCCAGTCAGCCGGCGTAAAGCGCGACGCCGGAAACGTATTCGTGGAAATAATAAAGCCCGGCATAGATTGCCAGGCCACCGCCGATACGCACAAGGCCAATTTCAGCAAAACTGAACGAGGTCCGACCTTGCATGATTGCGACAAAGGGAATGATCGACGTCACCGCCGCCAGACGCTCATACGCCTCAGGCGACCGGCGGTGAAGTTTTGCGTCGATACTCGCCGGGCCAAATACAGATGTCGCCAACAACGACCCGAACAGGATCAATGAAGCGACATCACCGTTTGCCAGCAAATGAGCGAAAGCCCACAGTGCAATGCCGACCAGCAGCGGATGGCGCGTTACGCGAAAGATACCGCGATCCGGATTTTCCTGACGCAGCGCCTTGCCGCCGCCAGCGCCGGTCGCATTCGGTGAGGAATAAGCACCGACGGCAAAAATCATCGAAAAGGGCGAGAGGATGACCGGCAGCCAATACAGAACCGGAATTTCCCACAACACGATCGTGGGCGCATTGCGATACGCCGTCACCATCCAGATCAGCAGCAAAAAAGACAGCAACGAGAAAAAGGACTGAAAGCCGACCTGGCCGAGACGGCCCGCGACACGATCGCGCAATGTTGTGCCGGCCAGCCCGATATGAATGGCAAAAAAACCGGCGGCGGCGATAAAAAGTCCTGCGAAGTCAGCCACGCCATTGCTCCTGATCGGAAGTCAGTTTTCAGTAATTGTGCGCCCGGCATCTGTGATCTTGCAGACCAGCCAATCGGGTTTCATAGGGTTGGCGAACCAGGGTTCTGCCCAGCCGGCCCGGATGCAGGCCTGCACGGTCTTGTCCCCGACCCGCTGGCCTTCTTCGTCGAACAGGGGAAGTTTACCGCCCGGCTGAGTCAAACCCCGACGAAGGTAGCGCAACTGCGCGGGGCTGGGCCGACCCGGCGCACTCACGACATCCGCCGCTTCGGAATTCTCATCGTCTTCATCAGGCAATAAATTCATGACCGTTTCGCTGTCCGCATCACTCGTTTTCGTTTGTCGTTCTCAGGCGCTGGGACAACAGCTTTAACATGGAACGGACAAAAGGATCAGATTTATCCAGTCGTCTCTCAAATTCCTGACGTGTTATCAGGACACAGGTCGCCGGCTCCTTGACCCGCGCGGTTGCGGACCTCGGAGACACATCGATCAGCGCCATCTCGCCGAATATCGCACCGGCTTCGAGGGTTCCGACAACAGCGCCATCCTCAAGCACAATCTCGACCGTGCCGGCGGCCAGCAGATAGGCGAAACGTGGCGGATCACCGGCTTTGAATATGTTGGTGCCGATGGCATAGGCTTCGCGTGGCAATACTTCCTTGGCCAACGTGCTCTCCCCCAATAATAAATCTATAAAAAAACACTGGTCCTGCCGTCATGACGGCATCTCATAATCTACAACTATAACTGTGCTTTGTCGCCGGGGCCAAGTCGCAAAACGGGCCGGGGAAATAATCGCCTGATGTCGGACGAGGGCTGATTTATTGACGTAATTTGAAGCGCTGGATCTTACCGGTGGCCGTTTTGGGCAATTCGTCAACAAATTCAATCCAGCGCGGGTATTTATAGGGTGCAAGGCGATCCTTGACGAAGGCTTTGAGATCATCTGCCAGAGCGTCGCTACCCTGCCCGTCATTGAGAATAATATAGGCCTTGGGCTTGATCAGATCCTTGTCATCAGCCTGCCCGACGACAGCGGCTTCCAATACAGCGTCGTGCGCCAGCAAGGCCGACTCAACTTCAAACGGAGACACCCAGATGCCGCCGACTTTCAACATATCGTCGGAGCGGCCGCTGTAGATGTAATAGCCGTCAGCATCCTGGGTATATTTGTCGCCAGTGCGGGTCCAGGCCCCTTCAAAGGTCGCAAGGCTTTTTACGCGGTTATTGAAATAAGCTGACGCAGATGACGGCCCCTTGACCAGCAATTCCCCGATCTCGCCAGGTGCTGACGGTTGATTGTCCTCATCGACCAGCTTCAGTTCATAACCCGGAACAGCTTTGCCGGACGTGCCGTAGCGAATGTCGTCCGGCGAATTGGCGAGGAAGATATGCAGCATTTCGGTGGAGCCGAGCCCGTCATAAATATCAACGCCAAAACGTTCTTTCCAGCGAAGGGCGATATCTTCGGGCAACGCCTCGCCGGCAGAAACGCAGGCTTTCAGCGCGTTCGAACCATTTTCACGTGTGCAATTTTCATCCGCCAGCATCGCGCCATAAAGCGTAGGTACGCCGTAATATATCGTCGGATTGTGATCCTTCAGCCGCTTCATGACGGCTTCAGGTGTCGGGCGCTCAGCCATCAGCACTGCGGTCGCACCGACAAACAGCGGGAAGCTCATGCCGTTGCCGAGGCCATAGGCAAAAAACAGCTTGGCCGCAGAAAACACCAGATCATCCTCACTAATGCCCAGGACGCCAACGCCGTAGAGTGCCGCCGTGTTCACCAAATCGGCTTGTAAATGGACTGCGCCCTTCGGCGCACCGGTCGAACCTGATGAATAGAGCCAGAAGCCGGCATCATCAGCGACTGTTGCCGCAGGTTCGAGGGCATCGGACGCCGTCGACATCAAATCATCCAGCACCTGATGGTCATGTTTATCGGCGATTTTGGCAGCACCCTCGCCGGCAATAACGACATGGCGCAAGTGTGGCGCTGCATCGATCAGGGGGGCAAACTTCTCATACAGCAAATCGCTGACGATCAGTACCTGGGCGCGCGAATCGGCCAGCATGTATTCATAGTCATTGGTTGTCAGCAGGGTATTGGTCGCGACTGGTACCGCACCGGCCTTGATAGCGCCAAAGAACACGGCAGGAAAGTCGATGGTGTCCAGTACGCACATCATGATGCGCTGTTCCATCGTCACTTCCAGTTCAAGCAGGGCATTGCCGACCCGGTTCACGCGCTCCGCCAGTTGTTTGTAGGTATATCGGTTCAAATCATCGATAAAAGCGACGTTGCCGCCCCGCCCTTCCGCCAGATGCCGATCAACGAAGTCCACGGCCGCATTGTAATCGCGCGGCACATCGACTGTCGGCGGCGACGTTGAAAAATCGGTAGTCGTATAGCTGGCTTCAGTCGGCGACTTCATAACGTATCCTCTCGTCCCAAAATCTCATCTGTTCGCGTCAGGTCGGGGTAAAATCGATTTTGCCATCGGGCAGCAGGTACAGGATCAGCGCTTCGCCGTCCGAAACGGTCGGAAAATGAGCGCTGGCCGGGTCATAAACCAGCCAGCCCGCGCCGTGGTCGTCGAATTTGGCTGTGGTATCTATCGGCATGATCATGTCGATTTCGCCGGTCGGATGCGCATGATGCGGTCCCTTGTCGCTTCTCATGCGGACGACGTCGACCGAAAACCCGTGCGTCTCGGGACCCGGTTTGATCACCCGTCCCCAGGCACGGTCGCCGCCACCTTCGGCGCACATCCAGCCCTCCTTGATCGCGGCGTGACAGGCGTCGTTGATCTTTTGAAAGAGCGCTCCGTCGGCTGGCACTGTGGTGTTAAGCGTGCCCTGAAGCCCTGCGTTAAGCGAGCGACCCTCGATGGCGCCGGTCACTTGTGCGATCAGGTCGCGAAATTCTTCAACGGTCATTTTTCAGCCTCCGATTTACCAGGCGGATTGACGGGTTACATTATTCAGAATAAGCACTATAATGCATATTGTGAAAAATTGAACAAGAATATCTGCACTGCCTTTCTGCAAGATATCCCGGCGACACAGGATGGTTATGAGCGATGCATCTGCAAAACAGCTAACCGACGCCCCGCCGGCTGACAGCTTTCTGGCCGATCTCGGCGAACGTGTCCGGACCGCCCGCGCCCGTCGGGGAATGACGCGCAAGATTTTGGCCCGCGAGTCCGCTGTCTCCGAACGCTATCTCGCCCAGCTTGAGAACGGCCAGGGAAATATCTCGATTGTACTGTTGCGCCAGGTCGCCCGCGCCATGGGCGTTGAAGTCGCCGACCTCGTCCGCGAAGGTCCGGAACGACCGGCAGAGCTCGCGTTTATTCTAGAACGCCTGCGACAGCTTGATGCTGATGAACTGGCGGCGGCGCACAAACTCATCTCAACGACCTTCGGCACGGCCACGGCCCGGCCCGGAAAAATCGCGCTATTGGGCTTGCGCGGTGCAGGAAAAAGTACATTAGGTCAATTGCTTGCGAAACGTTTCTCACTTAAGTTCGTAGAATTGGCCACACTGATTGAACGCGACGCCGGCATGAGTGCCAACGAGATATTCTCGCTCTCCGGCCAGATCGGCTATCGCCGTCATGAGCGCCGCGCACTGGCGACAATTCTCGACAGTGACGAGCAGATCGTGCTCTCGACCGGCGGCGGTCTTGTGGCCGAAACGGCGAACTACGAACTGCTGCTGGCCTCCAGTTTTACGGTTTGGCTGCAGGCTTCCCCCGAAGAACATATGAGCCGCGTTGTGGCCCAGGGTGACAATCGCCCCATGGCCGACAATGATGAAGCCATGGAGGACTTGCGTCGCATCCTGGAAGGTCGCGATGCCATGTATCGCAAGGCCGACGCGATCATAGATACGTCGGGCCGGGCAATAGATGATTGTCTGGAAGAACTCGCCCGGATTTGTAAATCAGCCCATACCGGGCTGTTTGAGGACGAGGGTTAAAGAAACGATCGAATAGGAAAAATAATGCTTGTTGTTTAGCGCATATGCATTATAATTCCTGTTCATGAACTGAAGCCGACTTTTGGCAGGAAGCATATCGCGTGGTGGCGAAGCGGTTTCCGGGGGGGTACAGGTCCTGTGCAGGATCCTTTTATCCCGGCCATGAGTGAATGATCGAAACGGGATGACATTATGAATATCGACTTTCGCACTTCACCTGATCAGTACCATCACTGGAAACTGGATATCGACGGCAACGTCGCTACTTTGTCGATGGACGTTGATGAAACAGCGGGCCTGATGCCTGGCTACGAACTCAAGCTCAATTCCTATGATCTCGGCGTTGACATTGAATTGTTCGACGCCATCCAGCGTCTGCGTTTTGAGCACCCGGAAGTCGGTGCCGTCGTGCTGACCTCGGCCAAGGATAATATTTTCTGCGCCGGCGCGAACATTCGCATGCTGGGCAAGTCGACCCACGGTCACAAGGTGAATTTCTGCAAATTCACCAACGAAACCCGTAATTCCATCGAAGACGCCACGGAAAATTCAAAACAACGCTACATCACAGCCGTAAATGGCCCTTGTGCCGGCGGCGGCTATGAACTGGCCCTGGCGACCGATCACATTGTGCTGGTGGATGACGGCAACACGACCGTATCCCTGCCCGAAGTACCCTTGCTTGCTGTGTTGCCTGGCACCGGCGGCCTGACCAGGCTGGTCGATAAACGCATGGTCCGCCGGGACCGCGCCGATTTCTTCTGCACGGTAGAAGAGGGCGTCAAAGGCAAAAGGGCGGTCGACTGGAAACTGGTTGATGCCGTTGTACCGCGCTCCGGCATGGCAGATCACATGGCAACTTTCGCCGCCGGCGAAGCCGCCAAGTCTGATCGCCCGCAGGACGGCAAGGGCGTCACGCTCACACCAATCGAGCGTACGATCGAAGGCGATCGCATGGTCTACGAGACGGTGTCGGTCGAAATCGACCGCGATCTGGCCTGTGCCCACATCACAGTGAAAGCGCCGGAAAGCGCGCCGCCGCAAGACGCTGCGGCAATTCTGGCCGAAGGCACCCGGTTCTGGCCGTTGCAGTTCTCCCGGGAACTTGACGACGCCATGCTGCATTTGCGCTTCAATGAAGATCAGATCGGCACCTGGGTTTTGCGTGCCGAAGGTGACAGCGACAATGTCGTCGCCGCCGATGCAGCACTCGCGGCAAACGCCGACGACTGGTTTGTCCGCGAAACAACGCTTTTCATCAAGCGCACCCTGAAACGCCTGGACCTTTCCGCCCGCACACTTATGGCAGCGATTGAACCCGGCAGCTGCTTTACCGGAACCTTGCTGGAGATGGCCCTGGCGACCGATCGCTCGTTTATGCTGGACGGTCAGTTTGAAGGTGATAACCGTCCCGCTGCTGCCTTGCAGATGACGTCAGCGAATTTTGGTCTCTATCCCATGTCCAACGACCTGAGCCGCCTGGAAAGCCGTTTCCTTGGTGAGCCTGATGCGGTTGCGGACCTGAAAGGCGAAATCGGTCGACAAATCGAAGCTGAAGAGGCCGAAGAGCTGGGGCTGGTGACATTCATCCCCGACGACATCGACTGGGAGGACGAAGTCCGTATCGCCCTCGAGGAACGGGCGCGGTTTTCGCCTGACTCACTTACCGGTCTGGAAGCCAATCTGCGCTTCGCCGGTCCGGAAACCATGGAAACCAAAATATTTGCACGACTTTCGGCATGGCAGAACTGGATATTCCAGCGTCCCAACGCCGTCGGTGAAAAAGGCGCACTCAGCCTGTATGGCACGGGCGAACGCGCTGACCTCAATAAGGGAAGGGTCTAACTCATGGCTATCGACTACAATCAACAAATCCCCAACAACGTAAATTTGTCGGATAACCGTCGCCTGCAGCGCGCACTGGAAGCCTGGCACCCCAAGTTCCTCAACTGGTGGCAGGACATGGGCCCTGAAGGTTTTCAGGTCAATGACGTCTACTTGCGCACAGCTGTCAGCGTCGACGCCAAGGGTTGGGCCAACTTCGGCCACGTCAAAATGCCGGACTATCGCTGGGGTATTTTCCTTGCAGAACCCGAACCGGATCGCCGCGTCAACTTCGGCGACCACAAAGGCGATCTGGCATGGCAGGAAGTGCCGGGCGAATACCGTGGTGTGCTGCGCCGCCTGATTGTGACGCAGGGTGATACCGAGCCGGCCTCTGTTGAACAACAGCGACTTCTCGGCAAGACCTGCCCCTCCCTCTATGATTTGCGCAACCTTTTTCAGGTCAATGTCGAGGAAGGCCGCCACTTGTGGGCTATGGTTTATTTGCTCGACGCGCACTTTGGCCGCGATGGCCGCGAGGAAGCCGAAGCTTTGCTGGAACGCCGCTCGGGTGATACCGACAAGCCGCGTATCCTCGGCGCCTTCAATGAAGAGACACCGGACTGGTTGTCGTTCTTCATGTTCACGTATTTCACGGATCGCGATGGCAAGTATCAGCTCGCCAGTCTGGCTGAATCTGCGTTCGATCCCCTGTCGCGCACTTGTCGCTTTATGCTGACCGAGGAAGCCCACCACATGTTTGTCGGTGAGGGTGGCGTCGGTCGCGTGATCCAGCGTGCCTGCGAGATGATGAACGAACACGACACCGACGATATCGCGCCCTTTGGCGGCATTCCGCTGACGCTGTTGCAGAAGTACGTCAATTTCCACTTCTCGGTTTCGGTTGATCTGTTCGGTCAGGAATTGTCGACCAACGCTGCGACCTACTACACCGCCGGCATCAAGGGCCGGTTTGAAGAAACCAAAATCGACGATGATCATTTGCTGAAAGATGCCAGCTACCCGGTCTTTGAACTGGCGGGTGATGCCATTCATGAGAAACGCGAAGCTGCGTTGAATGCGATCAACGAGCGGCTGCGCGATGAATATATCGTCGATTGTCAGCGGGGTGTGGATCGCTGGAACAAAAGCATCGCCAAGATGGGCGTCAATTTCGAAATCACTTTACCGCATCGGGCATTCCATCGCGCCATTGGCACCTTCAGCGAAGTCAAGGCAACGCCGGAAGGCCAGATCATTACTGAGGCAGAGTGGGACAAACGCCAGCACGAATGGCTGCCGTCTGACGAAGAACGTGGCTTTGTTCAATCGCTGATGCAACCAGTGACCGAAATCGGCAAAATGGCCAACTGGATTGCCCCGCCGGCACGCGGCATCAATCAACAGCCGGTCGATTTCGAGTACGTTAAACTGTCGTAAGAGGCGGTATCATTTTCAATTATGCAGGAGGCCGGGCCAAAATGTGGCTCGACCTCTTGCGTCCTTGATGATCCAGGCTTATATCCTCGTGACAACGACATCCTTCCAGGAGCTACTTTCGTGTCTGAACTGACGCTCAAAGTCGAAAGCATCGCAGACGAAACGTCGAACGTTAAATCATTCGTCCTGTCGAATGCCGCCGGCGGATATCTGCCACCATTTACGGCCGGCGCGCATATCGATGTCTCGGTCAAACTGGAAGACGGCTCGACCGACATTCGGTCTTATTCAATTGCCAGTGACCCCGAAACCACATCGACATATACACTTGGCATTTTGCGGGAGATCGATGGCAAAGGCGGTTCGGCCTACATGCATGACAAGGTCAATGTCGGCGACGAACTTGCCAGCACCGCGCCGAAAAACCACTTCCCGCTCGATTCCGAAGCCGAGGACAATCTTCTGATCGCGGGTGGTATCGGCATTACCCCGATCCTCGCCATGGCGCGACAGCTTGACCGCAAGGACGTTCCCTACAGTTTGCATTACGCGGCCAAAACACCTGAGGACATGGCGTTCAAGGCCGATGCGGAAAATGTATGTGGCGAAAACGGCTCACTCTATTTTGATGGCGGCGACCCCTCGAAAGGTGTCGACCTCAAGGAATTACTTGGCCACCGCCCGGCCGGTCGTCATTTATATGTGTGTGGACCGGCGGGACTGATCGAAGCCGTGCGCGACACGGCGAAGGAACTTGGCTGGCCTGAAAACACAGTTCATTTCGAAGTCTTCAAACCGGCCGAGCTCGACGGTGAAGATGCACAAATCGAAGTCATTCTGGCACAGTCGGGCGAGACCTATATGGTGCCCGCCGATGTCTCGATCCTCGATCACCTGCTGGAGAACGGCGTCGACATCGACTGGGATTGCAAGATGGGCATTTGCGGTCTGTGTGCAACCAAACTGCTGGCCGGCGAGCCTGATCATCGCGACTACGTGCTCACCGAAGACGAGCGCAATGACGAGCAGCAGTTCTGCCCCTGTATCTCCCGCGCCAAAGGCGCCAGCATTACGCTGGATGCTTAATTGACCGAGTACGCCGGCCCTTATCCTTACGTCTATGCCCGCCAGATACACTGGGGCGAAACAGACGCAGGCGGCATCGTCTACACCGGACAATTTCTTGATTTCATGATGGAAGCCACCGAGATGTGGTGGCGTGATGTTGTTGGTCCCGACTGGTACGGCCTCAAGGTCGATCACGACATGGGATCACCGATGGTGCATGCCTCACTCGATTTTTCCAAACCAGTCTACGACGGCGAAATTCTTGATCTGACAGTGATCGTCGAAAAACTCGGTGCCAGTTCGATCACCCATGCCATCGCCGGACACGGTCCAGATGGCACGCTTCGTTTCAGGGGCAAGCTGGTAGCAGCCGTTGTTACCCTGACCCCCTTCAAAGCGGTCCCGGTACCGGAAAACTGGCGCGACCGTATTGAAAAGTATATCGAGGCTTGCGAGAATCTCGACGCCACTCATGCCTGACGGAGCATTTCGACCATGACCGAGACATCTACCTACATTCGCCATTTCCCGGTCAGTTGGGAGGAATTACACCGCGATTCACGCGCCCTTGCCTGGCGTCTGGTCGAAGGTGGCCCCTGGAAAGGTATCATCGCTGTCACCCGTGGTGGCCTCGTCCCCGCCGCCATCATCGCCCGCGAGCTGGAAGTCCGCCTGATCGATACGGTCTGCGTCGCCAGTTATGACCGCGAATCACAAGGCGATATCGATGTGCTCAAAACATCCGCTGTTGCCGAAGACGGCGAAGGCTGGGTGATCATCGATGATCTGGTTGATACTGGCGAAACCGCCAAGGTCGTGCGCGAAATGCTGCCCAAAGCCCATTTCGCTACGGTCTACGCCAAGCCGGCTGGCCGCCCCACCGTCGACAGCTTTATTACCGAAGTCAGCCAGGACACGTGGATCCTTTTCCCGTGGGATCAGGGCCCGAGCTTCGTCGAACCTATTGCCACTGCGAAGAAATAGCCGCGCCAGTTCAGTCGAGACCTATTTAACTGACGCGTTGTGGCCGGTGATCAGCGTCCAGCCGACGATTTTCTTGATGACTTTGCCAAGCGCGCGATCGAAGGCAAGTACGACATCGCGCATCGACGTACTTTCTGCCTTGACTAAACTCTCGAAGGTGCGCGAGGCAATGATCTGGCGTTTGGCCTGACGGATCATTTTGGTATTCACCCGAACCCGGATTGTCGGCGGCGCGCCTTCCCTGTCATATTCGGCCTGAAATTCCCTGAGCTCACTTTTCAGGTTGTAGTCAGAGCGCAGGCCAATGGCCATACGTCCGACGGCGATAATCTTGTTGGAATTTTCAAACGACTCCACCAGCAATGTTTGCACCAGACGCGGTGCCTGTTCCGTCCAGCGCGCCCCGGCAAAGTATTCGATCTGTACCGGGTCGTGGGTCAGGGCAATGCGCTGCGTTGCCAGCGTGCCCGAGGACAACGGATGCTCGACGACGAGTTGCCATGGAACGTCAGGCAGGTTCTTATCGAAGGTACTTTTCGGTGACAGGGTATAGAACACTGGCGGCGGACCAGCGCTGAGCAAGTCGCCGCACCCCGTCAACACCAGAGAAATCAAGGATATCACAGCGACGACAAGCACCGGCCGCCGTTGTTTGCGTTGAATATTTATTGTCGTCATTTCGCCTCGAACCCTTTTTGCGAATTGCCGAAGAGGAATTGAGCCGGATCGCTCTCGATTTGCGCCGACACCCGATTGAGATTATCGACGAGCAAGCGCATCTCGGTGACCAGACGGGTAAATTCGAACAATCCCTCGCCAAAGAAATCGGTCAGAACTTCATCATTTTCTTCCAGAAGTTCACTGAGATTTGTGCTCATCCTGTCAAAGGACTCAGCCGCTGAATTGACTTTGTTGATCATGGGCCGCAGGTCTTTCTCGACAGTCTCGTCGGCGCTCGACAAGGTGCCCCGAACCATTGACATCGTCACGTCGGCGCTTTCGGTCAACGTCGATACATCTTCTTCAAGACTGGCAAGTAATTTGTTGGTAGAGGCTGCCGCTTTCTGGAGCTCGGTACTCATTTTGCTGGCGCTGGCCAGCATCTCGTCAATCTCATCCGATCGATCCGCGACCGTGCCGGAAACCTCTTCAAGACTGGCAAGGATTTCGCCGATGGCCTTGCGGTTATTCTTGTCGAAAAGCAGTGTCGCTTCATTGACCAGATAGATGACCCGGTTGACCAGTTCAGGTGCGCCGGAGAAAAGTTCGTCGATTTGCGATGCCTTGGAAGCAATGATGGCGCGGTCTTCACCTGGTTTTTTGACCAGGGCTGCGCTCTCGGGACTGCCGCCACTGAGCTGGACATACGATACGCCGGTGATGCCCTGCAGTTCCAGGACGGCGACCGAATCTTCCTTGACGGGTGTGGTACTGGCGACCTCGATCCCGACTTTTACGCGCCCGGGATTCTTCGGATCAATGGCGATGGTCTGGACCGTGCCAACGGGTACACCGTTGTAGCGCACTTCACCTGCGGCACTCAGGCCGGAGACGGAGCCTTCAAAGTAAATCGTATAGTGGTTGAACTCGCGATCGATTTCGACTTTGGCCAGCCACATGACAAAGCCGAACGCCGCCGCAATCATCAGCAAGACAAAACTACCGATCATCAAATGACTGGCGCGCGTTTCCATATTTCCCCTACTGCCTTACCCTGTAGCAAATATTTCAGCCGACCGTTTCGGCAACCGGATTTGTATTCGTGTCCGTCGCAGCTCTGGCTCTGGGGCCATGAAAGTACTCATGAATCCAGGGATGTGGCTGGGTAAGCATCTCAGCCATCGTACCGCAGACAATAACATGTTTTTCGGCCAGAACAGCAATGCGGTCGCAGATGGCATGCAGCGAATCCAGATCATGCGTCACCATAAAGACCGTGATGCCCATCGCAGCGTGCAGGCGCAGGATCAACTGATCGAAAGCCGCGGCGCCGATAGGATCGAGCCCGGCCGTGGGCTCATCAAGAAAAACAATATCCGGGTCAAGCGCCAGAGCCCGGGCGAGGCCGGCGCGTTTGCGCATACCGCCGGAAAGCTCGGAGGGGAGTTTGTTGCCGGCTTCAGGTGGCAAACCCACCATGGAAATCTTCAATGCGGCAATCTCTTCGAGCAATTCGGGCGACAGGTCGGTGTGTTCCTTCAAAGGCACCTGAATATTTTGCGCTACGGTGAGCGAGCTGAACAAGGCACCGTCCTGAAACAAAACTCCCCAGCGCGCCTCGACCAGATGCCGGTCGGCCGGACTCAGGGCCGCGACGTGTTCGCCCAGCACGTCGATACGGCCTTGACGCCCCTTGTTCAGTCCGATGATGGTGCGCAGCAGTACAGATTTACCCGTACCCGAGCCGCCGACAACGCCGAGAATTTCACCGCGCTTTACATCGAGATCGAGATTGTCGTGGATTACCTGATCACCGAACTGGTTTTTCAGACCACGAATTCGGATCGCCATGGCCTCGCTGGGTTGTGTGTCATCAATAACGCCCATGGTCTTGTCCTAAACCCCGATGTAGGCGAAGAAGATTGAAAACACGGCATCGACGATCATCACGAGGAAAATAGACTCGACCACAGCCCGGGTCGTGCGCGAGCCCACACTCTCCGCCGAATTGGAAACCTGAAGGCCCTCATAACAACCGGTTAGAGCGATGATCAAACCGAACACCGGGGCCTTGATAATGCCGACCCAGAACGTCCACATACTTATCGAAGCGTTGAGACGCTCGACAAACATCGCCGGCGACACGTCAAGAACACTCCAGGCCATCAGTCCGCCGCCGAGCAAACCCATCATGTCCGAAAAGAACGCCAGAAGTGGCAGCATCAGCACCAGAGCCAGCAGTCGCGGCAGCACAAGAACCTGGATTGGATCAAGTCCCAGTGTGCGCATGGCGTCGACTTCCTCGTTCACTTTCATCGACCCGATTTGTGCCGTAAAAGCGCTGCCCGAACGACCGGCCACAACAATGGCGGTCAACAGGATGCCAATTTCGCGCAGCACCGAAACACCGATGAGATCAACGACAAAAACCTCGGCGCCAAATTTTTGCAGTTGCGTCGCCCCTTGATAAGCCAGCACCACCCCGATCAGAAAGGAGATCAGGCCGACAATCGGCAAGGCGTTCAGGCCGACGCGCTCCATATGATAAACCAGCGGCGTCAGGCGAAGGCGGGAGGGATGACGAACGGTCCCGGCCAGTGTTTGAATGACCTGGCCAAAGAAGCCAATGCCATCGACGACTTCGAGCAAAATTTCGTGCGTTGTTTCACCAACATGATGGACCATCTCGACAAATGCATTGGGGGCTTTGGGCGGCGGCGGATGAGGCACATCATTGACCGCCATCTGTTCGAGCATTTCGGTCACGGTGGCCGAGGCATTTTTGACTTCAACCGTAACGCCTTCGGCCTTCAATCTGCGCAGGGTTCTGTAAATCAGCCAGGCACCTGCCGTATCGATGCCCTCGATGGCCCCGGCATCGAGCAACGCCTGGTTACCACCGGCAACTTTCACATTGTCGAGGTCGACCTGCAATCGTACGGCGTTCGCCAGATTCCATCTGCCGCCCGCCTTGAGATCGACACCACCGTCCCGGGTTTTCGATTCGAGCCAGGCATTATCGGCAGCAGCCGTTCCGGACGCCACGATTAAATCTGCCCGCCACTCAGCATTTTCAGAATCTCATTCATTTGCCATTCTCTCACGTGATGCCGGGCGCAATCAAGATTGGCGCATATTTGAATTCAGGCGTTATGCTGAACCCGAACTGTAATTTCTGCCAGACGTTCAATCGAGGGAATTCATGACAGCACCTGCCAACACGGACTATCCGGCACTTGATCGCCTCGCTTTGGGTGCCAGCGCGGGCTTTGCCCTGGCCTATTTCCTGTCACTGCCGCTTGAACCCTATGCCGGGATTGTCGTGGTCAAGGGTGCGGCGGTATTTTTGCTGGCTCTCATTGCATGGCGCCAACTGAAATCGACGAATGGACGCTTGCTGGCGCTGGGGCTTTTGATCTCCAGCGTTGGTGACGTCTTCCTGCGGATTGATGGCGTTGGGTTGTTTGTTCAGGGACTGGCGTCTTTTCTGATCGCTCACCTTTGTTATGTCGCCATATTCGTCCGCTTGACCGGCCGCCCCTTGTCCCTGTCGGGCCTGAAAAAAATTTCCATTGTCCTGCTCCTTATATATGGAGTTGCGCTGGCCGGCTGGCTGGTGCCGCATCTCGGGGCCTATACCGCGCCGGTGATGGTTTATGCTGTTGCAATAACGGCCATGGGGGTGACGTCTGTGATGGCAGGATTTTCAAGGCCCTGGGTCGCACTGGGGGCCGTTCTGTTCATCCTTTCGGATTCTGCGATTGCCATCGACAAATTCCTGTTCAGCGTCGAGGGCATCGGATACTTCATCTGGCCGAGTTATTACATTGGTCAGTTGCTGATCATGACCGGCATCATATCTGCTGCCCGGCAGCGATAAACTTGTCCGGGCGTAGCGGAATGCGAACCTGAACGGCTGCATAATAAAACTGCCGATTAATCCAATAGTCATACAAATAACTTTTTGCGTCTTGCGCCGCGGTGTGTAAGATGACCAGCGTAAAAAGTGACGGTCGAAGAGGATGTGAACAAATCGGCGAATAGTCGTGGAGTTCAAAGCCAATTCGATAAGACAAGAAACGAATGGGGCGCACGGAAAAAAAATTTAAATGCCGTGCGTTATGTAGGCTTTTCGTAAATGTGGGAGGAGATCACATGCGTTTATCAAAAATTCTAAAGACCACTGCGGCAGCAAGTCTCGTTGGTTTGACGGCACTTGCCGCAACCGGCGTCGCGGATGCCAAGGTTCGCTTCAAAATGCAAAGCACCTTCGGCAGCAAGCTGTCGATCCTGGGTGAATCAGGCAAACACTTTGAAGAGTTGGTTAAAACTCTTTCCGGTGGCGAGCTTGAATTTAAGTTCTATGAGCCCGGTGCCTTGATTCCTTCGCTCGAAGGTTTTGATGCGGCTAAAGCCGGTTCAGTTGACGCCGTTTGGGGCACCGCCGGTTATCACGTCGGTAAAGTGCCTGCCCTGTCATTCTTCACAGCCGTGCCTTTTGGCCCGCGTGCCAGTGAAATTCTGGGCTGGATGACTTATGGTGGTGGCGATGAAATCTACAACAAGGTTATGGATGACAACGGCTTGAAAGCCTTCCATTGCTTTATCATCGCGCCGGAGACATCAGGTTGGTTCAAAGCACCGATTACCAGTGTTAGCCAGCTTAAAGGCCTGAAAATGCGTTTCTTTGGCATGGGTGCCAAAGTCATGACCAAACTGGGTGCATCAACCCAGTTGCTTTCCGCTGCCGACATCTATCCGGCTCTGGAACGCGGTGTCATCGACGCAACCGAGTTCTCCATGCCGTCAATTGATAAAAACCTTGGTTTCTATCAGATTGCCAAGCACAACTACTTCCCGGGCTGGCACCAGCAGTCATCAGTTGGTGAATTGCTGATGAACAAAGCCAAGTTCAACAGCCTGACCAAACAGCATCAAGCCATCGTCAAGGCTTCCTGCGACGCCACGATCGCCTGGTCGCTGGTTCGTTCGGACGCCATCCAGGCCGATGCCATGGCATGGATGCAAAAAGAAGGTGGCGTGACGCTTCACGATTGGTCACCGGAATTTATTGCTAAATTCAAGGCTGGCTGGGATGCCGTTGTTGCTGAAGAAGTGAAAAAAGATCCGCTCTTCGCCGCAACACACAAAAGCTACACTGCGTTCCGTAAAAAATACGCAGTTTGGGGTGATCGCGCATATTTGAAGTAGATCTATCCCTGTTCGGATGAGTTTATCCGAAGTACAAGGACGACGTCGGAGCCCGGGAAACCGGGTTCCGACACCTTGCAACTGAAAATAGTCATGACGTTCGCCACAGACACCACTTCAGGGACCGGCATTGATTTTTGACTGATCCCGCACTATGGTCCCGCCGAATTTCCTATTATTTTTGTTATTCTTCCAGGTAAGTTGAGACGTGATAAATCTTGCGCCTCGGCAATTAACATCGGCGATTTGCCGCAATTGAAGGTCTGAAAGCAATCTTATGATAGACTTTTTCATCGATTTTCTGCCCATATTCATGTTTGCGACCCTGGCGTTCCTGTTGTTCACAGGGTATCCCGTCGCGTTCCTGCTGGGCGGCATTGCAATCGGTTACGGCTTGATCGGGTATGCGTTTGGCGTGTTCTCCCTGATCGAATTCTTCAACTTCCTGCCCAGAATATGGGGAGGCGCGGCTGAAAACCTCGTCCTGGTTGCCTTGCCCACCTTTGTCTTTATGGGTGTGATGATGGAGCGCAGCGGCATCGCCAATGACATGCTTTATTGCTGTCAGGTGTTGTTGCGCCGCGTTCCCGGTGGTTTGGCACTTGCCGTTACCGTGATGGGCACGATCCTCGCCGCCATGACCGGTATTATTGGTGCGTCTGTGACCATGATGACGGCACTCGCGCTGCCAACGATGTTACGACAGAATTACAGTCATCAGCTGGCGACAGGAACAATTGCAGCTTCGGGTACGCTCGGGATTCTTATTCCGCCCAGCATTATGCTGATCATTATGGCCGATTTGCTGTCGGTTTCGGTCGGCACCCTGTTTATGGCTGCCCTGGCACCCGGGCTGGTATTGGCGTCATGTTATCTCACCTACATCATCATTATTTCGAAATTGAAACCCTCCGTCGCCCCGCCGTTGCCGAAGGAATTGCTCTATGTGCCGCCGAGGGAATTACCGCCGCTCTTGCTGAAAAGCTTTTTCCCGCCGGTTTTCCTGATCGCTTTCATCAAAAGCTCGATTTTGTTCGGCTTTGCCACGCCCAGTGAAGCGGGTGCTGTCGGTGCCTTCGGGGCTATGTTCCTCGGTTGGATCAAGGGTCGTCTCAAATGGGATATTGTTCGGGGTGTTGCGCACTCCGCCGGCCTCACTGTGGCGATGATTTTCTTCATCATCATTTGTGCGACGGCGTTCGCCTACGTCTTCCGTTCCCTGGGCGGCGATGACGTCGTTGAAGGCATCATCCTCGAAGCGGGCCTTGATTCATGGGGCTTGTTGATCCTGATCATGTGTATCGTTTTTATTCTGGGCTTCTTTCTGGACTGGATCGAAATTACCCTGATTATCCTGCCCGTTTTCGCGCCGATGGTTGCGGAACTGGATTTTGGTGATCATGTCGCGCTGGAAGAAATGATCTTCTGGTTCACTGTGCTGGTTGCCATCAACCTGCAAACGTCCTTCCTGACGCCGCCTTTTGGCTTTGCGCTTTTCTATCTGAAGGGAATCGCGCCACCCGAAGTTCGGACGATCAGCATCTACAAAGGCATTATCCCCTTTGTCTTCATTCAGGCCTCCGTTCTTATGTTGGTCATGTGGAAGCCCGAAATAGCGCTATGGCTACCACGCCAGGTTTATGATTGAGCAGGAGCGAAATTATGACTTCAAATGCAATAGCAGATACCGCCGAAATGCCGGCAATGCTGCGTACCATGACCAAGCTTCGCAATGTTGTCGACTTCATCGGACGGTGGGGTTCACTCTTCATCATTCCGCTGGTCCTGTTCACGATGTGGGATGTGTTCGCACGTAAAGCCATCTGGGTTCAGATCTGGCTTGTAGAAAACATCAGTGTGTGGTTTTCCTCGACGTTTTTCCAGGAACTGGAATGGCATTTTCACACTGCATTGTTCGCCCTTGTTCTGGGTTACGGTTATATCCATAACCGCCACGTCCGGGTTGACCTCCTTCGTGAACATATGAAACTGCGCACCCAGGCCTGGATCGAATTTGTCGGCGTAACGTTTTTCATGATCCCCTACACCGCAGTTATCGTGTATTTCGCCGGCTATTACGCCTACGAATCATTTTTGACGAATGAGATTTCAGCGTCGTTGGTGGGCTTGTCCCAACGCTGGATCATCAAATCCGTTTTGTGTTTTGGATTGATCAGCGCCCTGTTGTCGGGCATTGCCGTCTGGCTGCAAACCTTCATGGTTTTGTTTGGTCCGAAAGATATGCGTTTCGATCTGATGACACTTGAATGGCCCGAAGACGTCGACAAAAAGAAACTCAAAGTCGACCTCGCTGAAGAGCGCAAGACGTACGAATAAGGCTTTAACCATCGGCGGTCTACGGGCCGCCGATGGGAAGTTTCCAATATGGATTTACAAGACTTCGTCCGAAAATATATTTGGGATCAGGAAAAGACGCCTTACTTCAGAAGCGTCCGTCGGCTCACCAAATCCCAGGCCGATAACGAGATCAAGATCTACGCGATCTTCCTCGGCACCATATTCACAATTATGGAGATACTCTCTGCCTCCACCTGGGTGGATACAGGGGAATTCATGCCTGGTGTTGTCGCGGTGTATTGCGCTTTCCTTGTCGCCACTGCCGTTATGATCTGGCGGCACAAAGATGTTCGTGCAGCATTGTTCTGTGTTACCGCTCCCATTGCCACAGCGATGAACTTCATGTTCGACGGCTTTCATGGTGAACTACACGAAGTTGACCGCTACATTCTGATCGGCTTCTGTCTGCTCTGGCTGCGCTACACCCTTCGCGTCCTGTCGATCTGCCGCCGGTATGACAATATGCCGCAGAGGCCGACGCGCATATAAAAGCTACACTGCTTCCAGATATTGGATTGGCAGCCAAAAATTTTCTGCACATCGATGGTGGCTGCCACAACGAAGGGAGCCTTGCCATGTTAGCCAGCGATATCATGACAACCAACGTCATCACTGTCGGCCCGCAAGCGGCCGTCACCGAGATCGCCCGGACGCTCATTTCCCGCAACATCAGCGCCGTCCCCGTCGTCGATGAAAACCAGTCCGTCGTCGGCATCGTCAGCGAAGGCGATTTGTTGCGCCGTCCTGAAAACAACACTGACAATCGTCGTTCGTGGTGGCTGAATATATTCGCCAGCGAAGAAGACGAGGCGCGCAGTTACGCCAAAAGCCATGGCCAGACCGCGGCAGATGTCATGACCGACGGTATTATCTCGGTGGGCGAAGATACGCCGGTCGGGCAAATCGCCGGTATCCTCGAGAAAAAACACATCAAACGCGTGCCTGTCCTGCGCGACGGCAAGCTGGTCGGCATCGTCAGCCGGGCGAACCTGCTGCACGGCCTGGCTTCAGCCAAGTCCAGTGCGACGCCGACCCCATCGACAGATGATCGCAGCATACGCCAGACCCTGATCGCCTCCCTCGAAGGCGAAGGCTGGGTGAGCCACGGCGCCCTGAACGTCGTCGTCACCGACGGCGTTGTCGAATTATGGGGTTGGGTCGAATCCGATCAGGAACGCAAATCCCTGATCATCGCCGCCAAGAACGTCGAGGGCGTGAAGACCGTTGAGGATCATCTCGGCTCTGTCGCCCCCTGGGTCGCCGGAATGTAATCAAGCTACATTAGGCAAACAGGACGGACCAATCGGTTCGAAGGACTTGTACGTCAGGATAAATTCCCGGTGGCCAAGTGCTTCGGACCGCGTTTTTTGCCCCGCAGCCACGGCCAGAACAAGGTCGCGCACTTCGATGCCGACTTCGTCCAGATCCGCCCGGCCTTCGAGAATACGCCCGCTGTCGACGTCCATGTCGTCGGACAGTCGACGATAAGTATCGGGATTGGCGCAAACCTTGATGACCGGTGAAATTGCCGACCCCACCACCGAGCCCCGCCCCGTTGAGAACAGGTTGAGGTGAGCACCGCAGGCCATTAATTCGGCGATTTCGGCGTTGTCGTTGATGTTGGGGAAGCCGTGCCGCACTTCGCCGTCGGGAATAACATCGAGCAGATACAAACCACCCGTTGGCGGTATATCGCCGGGTTTGATCAAGCCGACAATTGGTGACGCGCCACTCTTGGCGTAAGCCCCCATCGATTTTTCCTCGATGGTTGTCAGGCCGCCGTCGGCGTTGCCGGGAGCAAAACTGCCATAGCCCATGGTCTCGTAATATTCGCGCGATTTGTCGACCGCGCGAATGATTTCGGAACCCAGTTCGGGCGTAACCGCCCGATCCGCCATGTACTGTTCGCAGCCGATCAGTTCACCGGTTTCCTCGAAGATGCAGGCAGCACCCTCCCGGATCAACAGATCAAAGGCCCGGCCCATGGCCGGATTGGCCGTGATACCACTGGTGCCGTCCGAACCGCCGCAAATCGTGCCGACGACAAGTTCATTGATCGCCATATCAACCGGCGTCTGGTTATCGAGATCCGCCCGGGCGTTTTCGACCCAGGCCCGACCCTTTTCAATCGTCGACAGCGTGCCGCCGTTTTCCTGGATGACCAGAGTTTCAAGCGGGCGACCGGATGCCGCGATCACATGACCCAGGCCGCCCCGATTGAAGCCCTCGCAGCCCAGCGACACCAATAACACCGCGCCGACGTTGGGGTGGGTGCAGAGCCTCGACATCATGTCGAAGCCATATTCATTGGGAAAGCAGCCGGGAAAGCCGATAACGTGCACGTCTTGCCCCGGAAAACCGGCAGCGACTTCGGTCGCGACGTGCCGCGCGCATTCGATCAGGTAAGCGACGACGACGGTATTGCGAATGCCCTTGCGGCCATCATCCCTGAGATATCCTTTCATGCGCCAACCTCCTCATCCGGGCGGGTTGTGTGGCTATGCAGGTAGTCACTTTTGACGTTGTGCACATGGACATGGCTGCCCGCGGCGATGTCGCGCGTAGCGCTGCCGATGGGTGCACCATATTTGAGTATCTTGTCACCCGCCTTGATATCCCGCCGCGCCAACTTGTGCCCCAGCGGAATGATGCCTTCGCTGGGCCAGGTCTTGCCGTCGATCTCAACCAGTCCGCCGGCAATGGTATCTTCGCGCGTCACCACGACGTTGTCGTCCGGCCCCAACAACACGACACCTGTGATCTCCTCCGGCGACGTCATCAGAATACTCCGTATTTGAGATAGGCTTCTTCCGGGTCCATGCCGTCGAGAATGGCGGCGCGCATTTCACCTTCTGTCGCCATCATTTGTTCAGTCCGGGTGACGGCTTCCTCGACCATATCGCCCGGTATGATGACGACACCATCGCGATCACCGATCAGATAATCACCGCTGGAAATTGTTACGCTTCCAATGGTAATCGGCTCGCCAAGACGGTCATAGGTCCAGCGCTCGACGATGTCGGCCGGGGTATTCAGGTCGCAGTAAACCGGGAAGCCCATCTCGAGCAGGAAATCCGTATCGCGGCAGCGCCCGTCCATGACATACCCGCGCGTACCCTTGATTTCAAGCGCCCGGGCAGACAACTCGCCCATCAGCGCGATCTCTTTGGTATTGGGCTGGCAGACCAGCACCTTGCCGCCGGGCACGCGCGACAGCACCTGCGTCCAGGCCAGCAGGCTTTCATGGCGCGACAACGTTCGATCGATGTGACCGGAAATGGTGTAAATCTCACCGGCCAGGCGACGCGTCGGATCGAGCGCCTTGATTTCCGGCGGCAATACGCAACTGTCGACGCCCATTTCGCGCAGCACGTCATGTACGGCACTTGCATAGCAAGCCTCAAGGCGTGTGCTCAAATCGTCCATATACCCGACCCTTTTGTGATTAATTCTATTTGGACGATGGTCCCAGATGCGACAGATCAACGCAATAGGCAGACCTTCACAAAGTCGCTAAAGTCGTTCCGGTATATTGTGTCCTCAGGAGCCGTTCCGCATGAAAATTACCGCCGTCGAAACCATTCGTCTGGATGAGTTTTCCAATATCTGCTGGGTGCAGATCCACACCGACGAAGGCATCGTTGGCCTCGGCGAGACATTTTTCGGTGCCAGGGCCGTTGAGGCCTATATTCACGAATCAGCGGCTCCCGTTTTGCTTGGACGCGACGCTCGGCAAATCGAGCGTATCAGCCGTGATTTGACTCCCTATGTCGGCTTCAGCGGCACAGGCGTCGAGATGCGCGGTCGCTCGGCCATCGATATTGCCCTGTGGGATGCCTTTGGCAAACTGGTCGACCAGCCGGTCTATCAGCTGCTGGGTGGTCTCTCACGCGACTCCATCCGCACCTACAATACCTGTGCGGGATACAAATACGTTCGCAACAAACCGGACTGGGGCACCGACGACTGGGGTCTCGAAGAACAAACCGAGGGTCCCTACGAGGACCTTGATGCCTTCATGAACAATGCCGACGAGCTCGCCCTGAGTTTGCTTGAACAAGGCATCACCGGCATGAAAATCTGGCCTCTTGATCTGGCCGCCATCGCATCGGACGGGCACTACATCTCGACCGCTGATCTCGACGCGGCGATAGAGCCCTTCGCCAAAATTCGGCAGGCCGTCGGCGACAAGATGGATATTATGGTCGAGTGCCATTCGTTGTGGCGGTTCCCGGCGGCTTTGAAGGTCGCAGCCGAGCTGGAACAGTTTGATCCGTTCTGGATTGAAGACCCGGTGCGTATGGATAGTCTCGAAGCCCTGTCTGACTTTGCCGCATCAACCAGTATTCCGGTTTGTGCCAGCGAAACGCTGGGCGGCAAGTGGGCTTTCCGTGATTTGATGGAAACCGGCGCCGCGCATATCATCATGCCCGACATCGCCTGGTGTGGTGGTTTGACCGAGACCCGCAAGATCGCCGCTATCGCTGACAGCTACCACCGCCCCATCGCACCACACGATTGCCAGGGCCCGGTGGTGCTGCAGGCCTCGGTCCACATGTCCCTGAGCGCGCCGAATGTGCTGATCCAGGAGTCGGTCCGGGCCTTTTATTCAAGCTGGTATGGCGAACTGGTCGACAATGTCCCCGCCCCGGTCGATGGCTACTTCCTGCCGCCCGAAGGTGCCGGCCTCGGACTGTCTTTGCTACCCGAAATTGTCAAACGGCCGGATGCCACGGTGATTATCAGCAAGGCGGACTGAATTTTTTCGCGAGCACACGGCTTGTCAAAACAAGCCAACGATCTTACCAATGTTGCTGGATATATTCGAGGGGACGGTATCATGACTTCCGAGACACCTGACAATGGCCAGGAATCAGTTGGCGTACAGATCGCCAACCAGATCATCAATATGGCCAACAGCCAGCTTGAAGGCGGCACGACGGCCGAGGAGATTGCCTCGGGGATGCGTCATGCAGCGGCAAATTTTTCAGCGTTCGCCTTTTTTGGCTCGGAAAAAATCCCCAAAGATCCGAACGATGTGGTCGACGACTTCATCAACTTTTTTGAACACTACCTCGCCGTTCATCGTCCGAAGGAAACGCAGGCCCACGGCTTGACCGACCTGATCGCCAAGGTCAAAAGCGAATTCTGAGGATGCGCCGGGTAACACACGTTCCCTGATCTTGATGGGATTTATTTTCGGGTCGAAATAAATGTTCCGTGGCAACCTTCATCACCTTCCCACGTTCCATGCCAGTTCCCATCAACATATTTTCCCTTGAACCTGGCCAACCCTTCAACGACCCAGGCAGCACCGCTGATTTCCGTTGGGCTAATAAGCTTGCCGGAGAGGTTGACCTGGTTTCCTGACCCCTTGAACTTGTCGCCTTCAATGACGACTTCAATATCATCTTCAGCAAAATCACGGATACACCACGTGGCGATGAAATCCAGCGTCCACTTGCCGCCGTGATCAAGGGCCGCAGGTTGTGGCGCAATTGAGGCTACTTTGGCTTTTGCGGGTGCCGTGGTCTCGACCATGATTGTCGGGCGCGCAATCGGGCTGCCGCCATCAAGGCTGGCCAGCACCATATTTTCACTGCCATTTAATGAAGCGGTCTGAAGCCGACCGTACCGCCGGCGCGCCTGATAGGTCATTTCATCGTCGAGATAGGCTTTTATTTCACTGGCCGTAACAGTGCCGTCACCATTGCCATGGTCACCGCTGTCAGCTGTGCCGTACAACGCCGCCAGAAGGTGTTCCGTAAACAGGCCATGTTTGGCGTCTTCGTCCCAGCTTGCCAGCTGATCGTCCTGGGCCGCCGTTATGATCGTCATATTAACCGGAAGCGGCGGCAGTTTGGCTGAAATACTGAGCCCTGACGCCGCGTTCACCAACATGCCCTTTGGCGAGCTACCCGAGAAACAGGCATCAAGGTAAATTGTCACCGAGCGGGCGCGCGATTTTGCAAGGTTGGCGTATAGAACATCGACCGGATAGCCCGTGATCTCGGCACGATTGGCGTCGCCATCCACCGGCAAAAGATAAGCGCTCTTGTCCTTCAGCCCGGGAACCCCGTGGCCTGAGTAAAAAATCAGAACGTCGGATTTTTCCGGCCGGATCCAGTCATACAACTTGCCTTCATGGGTAGACTTGTTCCCGAACACTGCTTCGATCTGCTTGCCAGTGGCATTTCTCAAATCAATGACGTTTCCGCTGCGATACCCAAGCACATCGATGACGAAGCGCTTCATCGCTTCCGCATCACGATCAGCGAATTGAACCTGCGGAATTTCGCCGGTGTAGTCCTTGTTGCCGATAATCACCGCAACCGCATGTTTGTTCTCAGCCACTGCCGCCCCGGCAGTGCGTGGACTGGACATGAGCGCCACAACCGCCACAAACGCAAAGGCCGTGGTGAGCAAACATGAAACGAGAATTTTCGAAACCGGAAATTTAATACGCATTGCAGACCCTCCGCAGACACGTGAAAAAATATCAGTTCACCTTATACAAAAGCCGGCACGTAATGAAGCCAATTCAGATCGGTTCGAAGTCAGGTGCCCGGGCTTTTGGCTGGCCGACGCAGGAAAAACACAAGCGGAACCGAGGCCAGCGAGGTAAAGGCGAAGAAGTAGAAACTGTTGACGTAGCCGATCATCATGGCCTGACGCTGGATTTCCCCGCTTAACGCTGCAAGGCCGGTCAGGCTATCGGTACTCCAGTGTCCCATGACGAACGGCAGCCGCAGAGCTTCATTGTAGGATGACACGTGTTCGCTGAGTTCGGCGTAATTGACCTTGGTGCCGCGCAACATGATGGCAACACTCATCGAAATAAAAACGCTGCTGCCGATGTTGCGCAACAAATGGAAGACAGCCGAGGCTTGCGGGATTTGTACTGGTTCCAGTGTCGCAAACGTCACCACCGCCATCGGGACCCAGATAAAGCCAACACCGAGCCCCTGTAGCGCGCTGGTCCAGGCGACATCAAACGTTGTCACATTGACATCGAATTGTGCCATCGCCAGTCCGGCGACACCTTGCATGATGAAGCCAATGACGATGGGGATGCGCGGGTCAACCCGGGCGGCGAAGAACATCGTCGTGAACGCAACCAGCGTACCCAGCCCCCGTGTTGCCAGCAACAGTCCTACTACCGACTGCGGATAGCCCTGCAAGTCCTGCAGCAACGGCGGGATCATCACCATGGGCGTGAAGTTCAACATGCCGAACAGCAGCACCAGGGTGAGGCCCAGTGAATAATTCCGATCCAGCAACAGGCGGGGATTGAGGAACGGATTTTTGGCCGTCAAACTGTGGGTGAAAAAGATATAGAACGCCAGCCCGGCGAGACTTGCTTCGATGATGGTCTCCCAGGTGTCGAACCAGTTGTTGCGCTCACCCCGGTCCAGCATGAATTGCAGGGCCGTAACCGCGATCGACAGCGTCAGGAAGCCGATCCAGTCAAGCCGCAGACGCGTCAGCTCGGTTTTTTCGGTTATCACGACCGAGACACACAAAAACGCCGCAATGCCAAACGGCACGATCATGAAAAACACCCAGCGCCAGCCGTAAAGTTCACTGAGATAGCCACCGAACGTCGGGGCGATAATGGGTCCGAGAATGGCACCCATGCCCCAGATCGCCATGGCCGAAGTATGCAGGTGCTTGGGGAAAACGCGCAGCAGGTAGGCCTGGGACACTGGCACCAGCGGTGCACCAAAAGCGCCCTGACCGATACGATACATGACCAGCGCCCCCAAAGACGTCGCCGCGCCACACAGAATGGAGGAGATAATAAATCCGAGAATAGCGACCAGAATGACCCGGCGCACTCCGAAGCGTCCGGCGAGCCAGCCGGCCAGAGGTGTCGCCACAGCGGTCGCCACGATGTTGGCTGTAACAATCCAGGTAATCTGATCCTGGGTCGCCGACAGGGCGCCGCGAATATCCGGCAGTGCCACGTTGGCGATGGTGACCGTCGCCGAATACAGGATCGTCACAAAGGTCAGGGTCGCCAGAATGATCAAATGGCGAAAAGTCAGCCCTTTGGTATCGAGGGGATTGATGGTGCCCGGGGAACTCACTTGCCTGTCAGTTCAGCGTTTGCCGACCACCGGTCATATTGATGATTTTCATCGCCAGCGGCGGCAGGTCGCGATCGCGCAACGAATCGATTCTGACAGTGGCCGTCATGCCGGCACGAATGGTCGGCGCGCCCTGCCCGGCCTTGATGTTCAGCCTGATCGGCAATCGCTGCACAACCTTGACCCAGTTGCCCGAGGCATTTTGCGGCGGCAGCAGGGAAAATTCCGCTCCGGTCGCCGGGCTGATCGAGGCCACCTGCGCCTGCCACTCATAATCCGGATAGGCATCAAGTACGACCGTCGCTGCCATACCGGATTTCAGATGGGTAAGCTGGGTTTCCTTGAGGTTCACCTCAATCCACAGATCATCGCTCTCCACCACCATGAACAACGCATTTCCGGCCGCGACATATTCACCGGGCTCCAGCGAAACCTTGGCGACGATCCCGTTTGCCGGTGCGTAGACCCTGGTCTTGCCAAGCTGGGTATCCGCCCAGTCGATTTTGACCTCAACCTGACGCACCAATGCATGATCAACCGCTTTGAGATCAGCTTTGCCGCCAAGCGTTGAAATCAGTTCCCGGACATCTTCTTCGGCTTTGCGCAATTCCTGCCGGGCATTCTCGACCTCATGCAGCGCAGCATCCAGCAGGGCTGCACGACCTGATCCGGTTTGAGACAACCTGGCCTGACGGGAATATTCGACTTCGGCATACCGGATCATCTCGTTCGCCGCATCAACATCGACACGGGCCCGGCGCAATGCGGCCTGGCGCGTCCCGATTTCCTGTATCACGACATCGCGTTCGGCCAATGCGGTTGCCTTTGCCTGGTGGAAAGGGGCTGCATCCAGTTCGATAAGCAAATCCCCTGCCTTGACGCGCTGGTTTTCCACGACCCCGACGCCGATTACCCGGCCATCGACTTCAGAACTGATGGCAATTTTGCGGGCCTTGACGTAAGCGTTCTCCGTCGTGATGTAGCGCCCCGTCGCCGCATAGAAATGCAGGGCGACGAGACCGGCGGCAAGCGGAATGCCGATCAACAGGATCAGGCGAAAAACAAAGCGAATAAATCCACGCACAGGATGGCGGCTTGGTCGGGCAATTGCCTCGGCAACAGTCTCAGTCATCACTGCCCCCGTCATTGCCAGAGGCCGGACCATAAACGCCGACCAGATCTCCCCGCACGCGTTGCAAGACATCGATCACCAGATCACGCTCCTTGACGGATAGTCCAGCTACGGCTTCGTCATTTGTGAAGGCCGCGTGCTCGCGCATCACTTTCATGGTCGGTTCAACCTTGTCCGTCAGGTGCACCCGCTTGGTCCGACGGTCCGTCGCATCGGCCACACGCTGAACCCAGCCCTTATCTTCCAGGCGATCCAGCAAACGCCCCAGCGTCGGTTTTTCGATGTCGAGCAAGGCTGCCAGCTCAGACTGGCTGATACCTTCGTTGAAATAGAGCCGGTTGAGCACCCACCACTGCGATCGCGTCAGGCCCAAAGGCTTCATGCGCCGGTCGTAAGCCACGCGCATCAGGCGGGCGACGTCATGCAGAAGGATACCGAAATTCCGGCTGTCGTCCTCAAGCGGCGGTTTCATTGAAGTATTTTTTATCACGGCGACAAATTTAATAGCCTAAGCAATAATAAGCAAGACAACTAAATTTGGTTTTATGTGAAAAATGAACCTTTCAACCCGAAAAAATGTGATAATTAAGCGCTTCCGCGACAGAAGAAGCTGTATACTCCCGCGCTGATCAACAGCAGACAACAGCCGTCTGGGAATTCCCGTCTGGAGACGATTATGGCGTTGAGCGATTACGAAACGGCCCTGGTGACCGGTGCCTCAAGCGGCATTGGTGCGGCAACGGTAAGAACCCTGTGCGCCGCCGGGATCAAGGTCCACGCCGCAGCCCGCCGCCGCGACCGGCTGGATGAACTGGCAGCGGAAACCGGCTGCCTGCCTTTGGTGCTGGATGTGAATGACACCGACGATGTCTATGCCGAACTGGCCGACAAGGGAATTGATATTCTCGTTAACAACGCCGGTCTGGGCCGTGGTTTCGAGGACTTCTCAACGACACCGCCGGAAGATATCGAAATTACCATCCAGACCAACGTTATCGCCGCCCTGCATGTCGCCCGCGCCGTCATTCCGGCGATGAAAGAGCGCAAGCGTGGCCATATCGTCAACATCGGCTCCGTCGCGGGGCTCTATCCGGTCAATTCCATCGTTTACGGTGCCTCAAAGGGTGCTGTTCACCTGATGAGCCAGAATATGCGGGTTGAGCTCGCCGGTTCCGGCATTCGCGTCACTGAACTTTGCCCGGGACGTATTGCTACCGAGTTCTTCGAGAAGGCCTTCGATGACGAAGACAAAAAAAAGGCCTTTGCCACCGGGTTCAACATCATGCAGGTCGAGGATATCGCCGATACCATCATGTTCGCCCTGGACACACCGTGGCGCGTCAACATTGGCCTGATCGAAATGACACCGACCGAGCAACACATGGGCGGCGGTTCGATTAACCCGGTCGAAGGCCACTAGTACCTCAAACAACGGAAAACATTTATGTCCAGCGCTCTCTTTTCGCCGATCACCCTGCGCGGCGTCACGTTCGAAAATCGTATTGTCGTCGCGCCGATGTGCCAGTACGCCGCCGATGACGGTGTATTGTCGGACTGGCATCTGATGCATCTCGGCAATCTCGCCGTCTCGGGTCCCGGTCTTTTGTTCATTGAGGCCACGGGTGTCGAAAACCGTGGCCGCATCACACCAGGATGCCCTGCCCTTTCCAATGACGCGCAGGAAGAAGCCATGGCGCGCGTCCTGCATTTCTGTCGCAAATACGGACAGGCCAAAATGGGCCTGCAGATCGGCCACGCCGGACGCAAGGCCTCTGCCCGCACGCCTTTTGAGGGCGGCACACCGATCGACCCGAATGAACCCACGGGCTGGCAGACAATCGGCCCGTCCGCCGAAGGCTTCACCGATGCCTGGCCAACGCCGAAGGCAATGAACGAAACCGACATGGCGGACGTCAAGGCGGCCTTCGTCTCTTCGACGGAACGCGCTGTGCGGCTCGGCCTCGATATTCTGGAGGTCCATGGCGCGCACGGCTACCTGCTCAGTTCTTTCCTGTCGCCGCTCTCCAATCATCGCAACGACGATTTTGGCGGTAGCCTCGAAAACCGCATGCGCTACCCGCTTGAAGTTGTGGCCGCTGTGCGTGAAGTCTGGCCGGAAGACAAACCATTGTGCGTGCGTTTCAACGGCACAGACTGGATTGATGGTGCCTGGTCGGTCGAGGACTCGGTCGAATTTGCGCGCGCCTTGAAGGGCCTGGGCTGTGACATCGTTCATCTCTCCAGCGGAGGCAATTCAGCGGACCGGCCACCGGTTGGACCGGGCTTTCCGGGTTATCAGCTGCCCGCCGCTGAAGCGATCCGCAAACAGACGGATATGCCGACCGTGGGTGTGGGCTACATCAACGAGCCGCATTTCGCGGAAGAAGTCATCGCCTCCGGCCAGGCGGATATGGTTGCCATGGCCCGCGGCATGCTCTACGACCCGCGTTTCGCCTGGCACGCCGCCGAGGCATTGGGGGCTGAAGCGAGTTATCCCGAACGCTATCAGCGCAGCCAGCCTGAGCTCTGGCCGAACGCATTTGAAAGCCGTCGCGAGACAAATTAAGAACCAACGACAACCAAAATCTTTTAGAGGACGAGATGAAAACCAAAGTAGCGATTATCGGTTCCGGCAACATCGGTACCGATCTGATGATCAAGATCCAGCGCTTGTCGAGCGTTCTGGAAATGGCCGCCATGGTCGGCATCGACCCGGAATCCGATGGTCTGAAACGCGCCGCTGGCAGCGGTGTCGCGATCACCCATGAAGGTCTTGAGGGTCTGGTAAATCTCGATTGTTACGCCGACATCAAGGTTGTTTTCGATGCGACTTCCGCCGGTGCCCACAAGGCCCATTCGGAACGCCTGATCAAGGACGGCAAGCAGGTGATCGATCTGACGCCCGCCGCTATCGGTCCGTTTGTTGTGCCCGTGGTCAACATGGACGAGCACCTTGATGCCGATAACATGAACATGGTGACCTGTGGCGGCCAGGCGACAATTCCGATTGTCGCGGCTGTACGCCGGGCGGTTGATCGTCTGATCTATGGAGAGATTGTTGCCTCCATTGCGTCCAAGTCGGCAGGTCCGGGCACGCGCGCCAATATCGATGAATTCACAGTGACCACGGCAAACGGTATCGAGACTGTGGGTGGTGCTGAAAAAGGCAAGGCCATCATCGTCATGAACCCGGCCGAGCCACCGCTGATGATGCGCGACACGGTCTATACCTTCAGCCAGGGCGGCGACGAAGAGGCTATTCGCCAGTCAATCGAGACCATGGTTGGCGATGTGCAGAAATACGTGCCGGGCTATCGCCTCAAACAGGCCGTGCAGTTCGAGCGGTTTGGCGACAACCAGAAGGTCAATATCCCGGACATCGGACCGACCGCCGGCCTCAAAACCACCATTTTCCTTGAAGTCGAAGGTGCGGCACATTACCTGCCGGCCTATGCCGGAAATCTCGACATCATGACGTCATCCGCCCTCGCCACGGCGGAGCGCTGGGTCGAAACCAAACTTTCAAACAAGGCAGCCTGAAGATGACCACCCTTCAAACCACCGACAAAATTTACATCCAGGATGTTACGCTGCGCGATGGCATGCATGCCGTGCGCCACCAGTTCGATCTTGATACCGTTCAGGCTATCGCCAAAGCACTTGATGAGGCCCGGGTTGATGCCATCGAAATCTGTCACGGCGATGGACTGACAGGTACGTCGTTTAATTATGGCTTCGGTTCGCATTCCGACAACGAATGGATCGCAGCCGTTTCTGATGTTCTGGAGAACGCCAGGGTCGCTGTATTGCTGATCCCCGGTATCGGCACCATCGAAAACCTTAAAGCTGCATATGACGCAGGGGCGCGCAGTGTACGCGTTGCCACCCATTGCACCGAGGCCGATGTCTCCAGACAGCATATCGAAGCAGCGCGTGAAATGGGCATGGATACGGTGGGCTTTCTGATGATGGCCCACATGATTCCGCAAGCTGAGCTTCTCGAACAAGCCCTGCTGATGGAATCCTATGGCGCCGAATGCGTCTACGTCACGGACAGTGCCGGTGCCCTGCTGCAGGACGAAGTCGCCGAACGCGTGCGTATGTTCCGTGATGCGCTCAAACCCGAAACGGGTATCGGCATACACTGTCATCACAATTTGTCGCTGGGTGTGGCGAGCTCGGTCTCCGCTGTTCAAAACGGCGCAACACGGGTTGATGCATCGCTGGCCGGTAACGGGGCCGGGGCCGGCAATACGCCGCTTGAAGTTTTGATCGCCGTCTTCAATCGCATGGGCATCGAAAGCGGCTGTGATTTGTTCAAGCTGATGGATGCCGCCGATGATCTGGTGCGCCCGCTGCAGGACCGCCCGGTCAGGGTGGATCGCGAAAGCCTTTCGCTTGGCTATGCCGGAGTTTATTCAAGCTTCCTGCGCCATGCCGAGAACGCCTCGGAAACCTATGGCATTGACACCCGCGATATGCTGGTCGAACTGGGACGCCGCCGTATGGTTGGCGGCCAGGAAGACATGATCGTTGATGTCGCACTTGATCTGGTCAAAAGCAAGGAAGACGCCGCTCGCGCCTGATTATTCCGGATCAGGCGCTTCGCATCCGTTGTGATGTCGCCATGCGGGCGCACAAATCCCAGGCGGCGGCCATGGAGCCGACACCGGCGATGCCTTGTCCGGCAATGTCATAGGCCGTGCCGTGGGCGCAGGTGGTGATCGGCACCGGCAGACCACCGGCCACGGTAACGCCACTGCCGAAACCCATCAGCTTCATGGCGATCTGACCCTGGTCGTGATACATCGTCACCACGCCATCGAACTCGCCATCTTTGGCCCGCACGAACACGGTGTCGGGCGGCCACGGGCCTGAGGCTGTGATGCCTGCCTGTTGCACGGCAGCGACCGCGCCTTCAATCACATCAATTTCCTCGCGGCCAAAATTGCCGCCATCCCCGGCATGCGGGTTGAGCCCACAGACGGCAAGACGCGGTGCCGCGACACCGGAATCGGAAACCGCGTCGTTCAGCAGATTAATTGCCTCGACGAGACCTTCATGCGTGATCATGTCGGCGACATCCCTGAGCGGCACATGACTGGTGACCCGGCTGGTCCAGAGATCGCCCAGAACGTTCAACTCGCCCACCGGGCCGTCGTACGCCAGCACATCCTGCATATAGCGGGTCTCGTCTTCGTGTGTCAGACCGCCGGCATGAAGGGCAGCCTTGTTGAGCGGTGCGAAGACAAATCCGTCCAGCACGCCGGTTGACGCGAGCTTGATGCCAAACGCCAGATTATCGAGACATTCCGAACCCGCCGCCGCGCTGACCTCGCCTGGCGTAAATCCACCGCCACAGGCACCGTGCGGCAAGACGGCGATACCTGTTGATGCATGAATCTGCCCTGGCCCGGCAAGTGTCGTGACTTCGACTTCGACATTTGCCGTGCGGCAACCATCGGCCAGAACATCCGGATCACCGATGACAATCGCCCGCGCACCATCAGGCTCAAGTCGGGCCAGTAATTTGGCTGCGATTTCAGGGCCAATACCGTTGCGGTCACCGAGGAACAGCCCGAGTGTAGGTGGCGTCGTCTCAGTCATGTTTTGTCCTTTTGATCGCCGTGAAGGGCAGAGCCACCGAGGCGATGATTGGCCGCCGCTTCCAGAATTCGCACGACCGACGTGTGATCGTCCTTCGCCCAGCCCTGGGCACTGACAGAATTGTATATATCGTGGGCGGCAGAAGCTGCCGGCAAATAAACGCCGAGTTCACGCGCGGTCTGCATAGCCAGGTTCAAGTCCTTTTGCTGCAATTCGGCGCGAAACTTCGGCTCAAAATCGTGGTCCAGCATGCGCTGGCCGTGCAGATCGAGGATCATGGATCCCGCGGCTCCGCCCATCAAAGCCTGGCGCACGACGGCGGGATCGGCCCCGGCCTTTGAAGCAAACAACAGGGCTTCGGCCACAGCCTGAACCGTGATGCCGACAATAATCTGGTTGGAGACCTTGGCGACCTGGCCGTCACCGTTGCGTGTGCCGATCAGTGTCACCGTTTTTCCCATGGCGTCAAAAAGAGGGCGTACCGTATCGAAAGTCTCCTGCGGCCCACCGACCATGATCGTCAGCGCCGCGTTTATCGCACCGACATCTCCACCGGAGACCGGCGCATCGAGATAGGCACAGCCGAAGTCATTGATCCGCGCTGCAAAGCGTGACGTCTCGGTCGGGGAGACAGAGCTCATGTCGACGACGATACTGCCGGGGCTCAGGCCCTCCGCGACGCCGTCCTCGCCAAACAGGGCGGCCTCAACGTCAGGTGTATCGGGCACCATGGTGATGATAACGTCGGCGGCAACGGCTACGGCTCGATTGCTGCCGCAAGCCGAGGCGCCATCGGCAACAATTTCGGCGACACTGGCATCATTCAGATCATGAACATATAATTCATGCCCCGCAGCGATCAGGTGCCCGGCCATGGGCCGCCCCATGATCCCGAGCCCGATAAATCCGACTTTCATCCCTATATTCCCCTTGTTACGCTTCGTCGAATGACCAATAGTTAATTTGTCATACAATTAGAATCGGGCCAAGGCAATCCCTGGCGATCAAAAGGAAATTTACGTGATTATTCAGTCCGAAAACCTCATCCGAATCGTGACGCAGACCTTTGCAAATTCAGGCTGCAGCGATGAAGAAGCGTTGCGCATCGCCACACGGCTGACCAGCGCCAATCTCACCGGCCATGACAGCCACGGCGTGCTACGGGTGCCGCGTTATGTCATGTGGATGGAGACAGGTGATCTGGTCCCGGGACGGACGATCAACGTTGTCAGCCAGAACGAAACGATTGCGGTGGTCGATGGTCTGCAGGGCTTCGGCCAGTCCGTAGGCGAACAGGCCGTGCAACTGGGCATCGACATGGCGCAAAAAAGCGGGCTGTCGATTGTTGCCTTGCGCAATTCCGGTCACCTCGGGCGCATTGGCGACTGGGCGGAAATGGCCATCGAAGAAGGCCTGATCTCGATCCACTTTGTCAACGTCGCCGGCAGTGTCCTCGTGGCCCCCTTCGGCGGTATCGACGCGCGCATGGCGACAAATCCGGTAACCATCGGCGTTCCAATGGGTGACAAACCGCCGTTGTTGCTCGATTTCGCCACCTCACTGGTTGCCGAAGGCAAGGTCATGGTCGCGGCCAAAGGTGGCAAGCCGCTGCCTGAGGGCAGCCTGATCAACAAGGACGGCGATCTGACGACGGACCCGGTGGCTCTCTATGGCACGTTCGATGCCGCTGCGGGGGACGGCCGTGATGGTGGCGGGGCGATCCGGGCCATGGGCGATCACAAGGGCTCGGGCCTCGCCTTCATGTGCGAAATGCTGGCCGGCGCTTTGACGGGTGGCGGTTGCGCCGACGTTGAAACGCAATACTTCCACAACGGCATGCTGTCGATTTACATCAAGCCCGGCGAGTTCGGCGATCAAAACCAGTTCGTGCAGGACGCGCTGACCTACGTCGATTATTTCAAGGCGGCCAAACCGGCCAAGGACTTTGACGAGGTGCTGGTCCCGGGCGAGCCCGAACAACGCCGCCGGGCTGATCGTCTGGCCAACGGCATCGAGATTTCCGATGACGGCTGGCAGGCCATTGCCGACTGCGCCCGGCAGTCCGGCGTCAGTGAAGACGACATCGCCGCCGCCACGGCCTGAACCCCTTTTCGGAGAACACCACCATGAAAGCAGTCAGTTTCAGCGAATTTGGCCCGGCCCATGAGGTCGGCGCCTGTATCGAGGTCGACGATCCCGGCACGCCAGCGGCAGACGAAGTCGTCGTCGATATCGATGCCTTCCCGATCAATCCGGCAGATTTGCTGACCATCGAGGGCAAATACGCCATGAAGCCGCCCCTGCCCTATACGCCAGGTGCGGAGGGCACAGGTAAAGTCTCAGCGATTGGTGCTGACGTCACCGGTGTTGAGATCGGCGATCAGGTCATCATGCTGACGCGGGAGAACTGGACCCAGCGCCGCAAGGCCAAATCGAGCGAGATCATCAAGGTTTCGAAAGATGCCGATATCCTGCAGCTCGCCATGCTGAAGGTGAACCCGGCGACGGCACTGATGATGCTGCGTGATTATGTCGACCTCAAACCCGGCGACTGGATCATCCAGGACGCCGCCAATTCAGGCGTGGGCAACTGCGTTATCCGCCTGGCCAAATCGTTCCAGGCCAAAACCATCAACGTCGTGCGGCGCGAGGAGCTTGTGGCGCCCCTGACGGCGATGGGTGCTGACGCCGTGGTGATGGATGGCGAAGACCTCGCCGGGCGCGTCGCGGAAATCACCGGCGATGACAACGTGGCACTTGGAATCGACGCCGTTGCCGGGCAGACATCCATGAACGTCGCCAGTTGCCTGTCAGAAAATGCCAAGCTGGTGAACTACGGCATGCTCAGCGGTCAACCCTGCATGGTGCTGCCGGACTGGGTTGTCTTCAAGGGCATCGACCTTACCGGTTTCTGGCTCGCCCGGCGTCTCGGTGCCATGGCCCGGCCCGACGCCGAAGCCCTGTACGGCCAGCTTTCCGGTTTTGTCGGCGACGGCACCCTCAGCGTCGGCGTCGAAGCGGTCTACCCGATCGAAGACATTAAAGCCGCCCTCGAGCACGCCGGCCGCGAAGGACGTGACGGCAAGATCCTCGTCACACCGAACGGCGATATTTAGACAAGGGAGTCCAGGGTATGTCTGGTGATCACGCGGAAATCGCAACGCTTCTCGAAACCTATTTCGTCGGTTTTCACGAAGGGGATGTCGACAAGCTGAAATCGGTTTTCAATCCGGCTTGCCATCTTTACAGCGCAGCCGTCACACCGATGATGGATTCGGATATGGCGGCGGTCTATGACCGCGTCAATAACCGCGTCCGGCCCTCGGTCCGCGGCGACGCTCGTGACGACGGCATCCTGACCATAGATCAGTCCGCTCCCGAATGCGCCTTCGCCAAGGTCTACATCTGCCTCGGCGATCAGCACTTCACGGATTACCTGACCTTGCTCAGGATCGACGGCAAGTGGAGCATCATCACCAAAACCTTCACCGCCCAGCCCCGCGAGGGCGTGCTGCCGTTGTGAGTAACAAATAATGCCTCAAACGTCGCCCTGTGTTCTGTCCATGATCACAGCTTCAACCTCGATCTCGACCTTCATGGCGGGATCAACCAGGGCGGAGACTTCGAAGAGGGTTGAGGCCGGGCGATTTTCGCCGAAGTATTTTTGCCGGATGGGATTGATGGCGGCGCGGTCGTCAATGTCGGTGAGCAAGACGGTGACTTTGACGACGTGACGGGCCTGAGCCCCGGCCGCCCGCAAACAGCGATCGATGCTGTCGATGGCGACCTGGAACTGTTCGGCAGTGTCCTCCGGAATTGTACCATCCGGCCTGACACCGACGGTGCCGGAGACCCAGACCCGGTCGCCGGCCCGTGTTGCATGGCAGTAGTGACTTACCGGTTCCATTTCCTGCGGCAATAGGTAGCGCTGAATTTCTGGCATTTTTCGATCCCTCCCTGAATTGGACTGTTAGTATAGCGACTTAATTGGCCCGCAAAGATATACGACGAAGGAATAGTTAAATGGATTTCGCCTACTCCGACCAAACCCGGGAAATGCGCCTGCGCGTTCAGAGCTTCTTCGACGATAATATTTTGCCGCGTAACAAACAATGGCATGAGGAAGTCGAGGCTGGCACATTTCCGGTATCGTTTATGGATGATCTCAAAGCCCTGGCGAAATCGGAAGGGCTGTGGAATCTCTTTCTGCCGTCCCTGCGTGACGACGAACCGGGCACTGGCCTGAGCAATCTCGAATATGCGCCGCTGGCCGAAATCATGGGCCGCATTCAGTGGGCGTCGGAAGTCTTCAACTGTAATGCGCCGGATACCGGCAACATGGAATTGCTGCACATGTTTGCCACGCCCGGGCAATATGACCAATGGCTGGCGCCGCTGCTGAACGGCGAGATCCGCTCGGCCTTTGCCATGACTGAGCCCGACGTCGCCTCGTCCGATGCGACAAATGTCCAGACCCTGATCAAACGCGATGGCGATGAATACGTCATCAATGGACGCAAGTGGTTCATCACCAACGCCGCCCATCCAAATTGTGAATTGCTGATTGTCATGGGCAAGACCGACCCCGATGCCGACACTCACGTTCAGCAGAGTATGGTTTTGGTGCCACGAGAGACGGAAGGCGTCGAGATCGTCCGCAACATCACCATCCTCAATCACCACGCGCCGGAAGGACATTGCGAAGTTGTCTTCCGGGATGTTCGCGTGCCGGCTTCAAACCTGTTAGGCGAAGAAGGTTCGGGCTTCCAACTGGCCCAGGCGCGATTGGGTCCGGGACGCATTCACCATTGCATGCGCTCTATCGGTCAGACCGAGCTGGCGCTGGAACTGATGTGTGAACGCGCGCAGGAGCGCAAGACGTTTGGCAAGCACCTGTTTGAACGCGACAATGTCGCCGACATGATCGCCGAATCCCGTATCGAAATCGATCAGGCGAGATTGCTTGTGCTGAAGACGGCATGGATGATTGATGAGGTCGGCACCCGCGAAGCCCGCAAGGAAATCTCGATGATCAAGGCTCTGGTGCCGCGCATGCAGACGACGATCATCGACCGGGCAATGCAGGTTTTCGGTGCCATGGGCATGAGCCCGGATACACCGTTGGCCGATCTCTATACCTGGGGTCGGGCCTTGCGCTACGCCGATGGTCCGGACGCCGTGCACTTGCGCAGCATCGCCCGCATGGAATTGAAGCAAAGCCGCGAAACCCTTGGGGATGCCGCCAGATACCTGAACATCCCGGATCGGCTTTAACGATAAGCACAAATAGGGAAACTTTGCGAATATTTCCGAAATGCGACTAAATTGTGATGAAAGTTTCGCGTTTTAGTATTGACGGGTAATTAAATTAAGGACAGTTTTGCTGACCTTAATTGTGGAGAACCCGGATCATGCGTTGGGAAAACAGATTTTCAAAGGATGCCGTCGCGGTTGACGCTTCGGAGATTCGCGAGCTTTTGAAGGTTCTGGCGGACCCGCGGATTGTTTCGTTCGCCGGTGGCATACCGGACCCCGACTTGTTCCCGATGGCTGAAATGAAGAAGATCATTTCGGCGCTGGAGAACGACCCGGACGTCAATCGCCAGGCCATGCAGTATTCCGCGACCGAGGGGTACCTGCCACTGCGCGAATGGATCGCCGCGCGCCACACCACGCCAGAGATTACACTCGTGACCGGGAACGTTCTCGTCACCAACGGGGCCCAGCAGTCGCTGACGTTGCTGGCGTCAACGTTGATCGACTACGGTGACGCCATCGCGGTCGCCCGTCCGACATATCTCGGTGCCTTGCAGGTATTTTCTGCGCGACGTCCGCGTTATCTGACAATCGCCACGGATGAAAACGGTCTGGTTCCCGATGAAGTCGAGCGGGCATTCAAACAGGGCTGCAAATTTCTCTACACCATTCCTGATTTCCAAAATCCTGGTGGCATGACCATCCCGGAAGAACGCCGCCGCCGTATTGTTGAGCTGGCCCACCGCTATGACGTTCCCATCATCGAAGACACAGCCTATCGCGCCTTGTACTACGACGCGCCACCACCGCCCTCCCTGCTCGAGATTGAAGGGCAGATGCTGGGTGTGGACCGCTGGCAGGACGAGGGTCTGGTAATGCAACTGGGAACGGCGTCCAAAACGATGATGCCGGCGCTGCGGGTCGGCTGGACGATTGCCGCGCCGTCACTGATCGAGAAGCTGGTTCTGCTCAAACAAGCCAATGATCTGCACACTTCAACCTTCAACCAGATCATCGCCCATGAACTGGCCGTCAATGTGTTGGACAAACATGTCAAAAAACTGCGCGAGGTTTATGGCCAGCGCCGGGACGCCATGGTCGCCGCTTTGCAGAAGTATCTGCCCAACAGTACACACTTCGCGGTGCCGGGCGGCGGCATGTTTGTCTGGCTGACCTTGCCCGAAGGACTGGACGCAAAAAACCTGCTGGAAAAAGCCCTGACGGAAGCCGAGTTCGCTTTCGTCCCCGGTGCCTCATTTCACGCCGATGGCGGCGGCGAGAATACCATCAGGCTCTCGTTTTCGACCAATTCACCCGAAGTCATTGAGGACGGCATGAAAAAACTGTCCGCCCTGATCAGCCGTGAAAGCAGCGTTGTCCTGACCTGATCACCCGTCCGTGCGAAAATCGCGGATCACATCGGGGTCGGGGTCCATGCCAAGGCCGGGGCCCTGCGGTACGGTCTGATAGCCGTCGACCGGATTGATCAGGTCACCATAGAGGCTGGCTTCGAGATCAAGATAGAGCCGCTCGAACGGCACGTCCCCTGGCATCGTCGCCACAAGCTGGGCGCTGGCGAGATAGCCCGGCCCGAAGTACGGCGAGTGTGGTGCCAGCGTGACGTTGTTCGTTTCGGCCAGCGCCATGACTTTACGAAATTCTGTAATGCCACCGACCTTGGTCACACTGGGCTGGGCGTAATCGACTGCGCCCTCATCAAACATTGTCTGGAATTGCCAGGCCGTGCAGGCGTTCTCTCCGGCGGCAACCGGCACGCCATGCTGGTTGCGTAAATCAGCAAGCCCGGCAAAGTTCTCGGGCGGCCAGATCGGTTCCTCCAGCCAGTGCAGGTCATACGCAGCCAGGCGCGGCACGATATGACGGGCTTCTTCAATGCTCCAGACGCAGTTGACGTCCAGCATCAGGGGCATCCCCTCACCCATCGTCTCACGCGCCGATTTCACTTCAGGCTCGGCGACTTCATGCAACTTGATATAGCGATAGCCCTTGTCGAGAGCGTTCCGGGTGCGTTCAGCCACGACCTCGGCGTCCTGATATTTGAACAAACTGGCGTAGGCCACGACCTTCTCTTTGCCACCGCCCATCAAGCGACTGATCGGCAAACCGGCCGCCTTGCCGGCGATATCCCAGAGCGCCAGATCAAGACCGGACTGGGCAAACGTGTTGATGCCATAGCGCCCCCAAAGATGCATCTCCAACTGGATACGCTTCATCAGTTCGGCGATGTTTGTCGCATCCTGACCAATCGCCAGCGGGGCTACCATATCCTCGATCATGGCGACGACGGCCCGACGGCAGTTGTAGCTGAACGCCTCGCCGAACCCTACGATCCCGCTTTCCGTCTCAACCCGGACCAGGACAAAATCAAGCTTGTTCCATTCGCGGCCACCCCAGCCCGCCGGAGGTCCGCCGTGAGAAAACGGTATTTGCAAGGGAATGGCTTCGACCGATTTGATTTTCATTTGGAGTTCCGCCTTTGATCACGAAATCAGGAGCTCGGGGTCGGCATATCAATGCCGTGCTTCTCAGCCCACGGTTTCAGGGCGTCGATGATGCCGGGATGGAACTCGACGCCATTGGCCAGCATTTGATCGCGCAGCTTGAGGCCGCGTGCGCCAGGAATTCGCACAGGGTCAGCACCTTCGGCAACCGGGTTGTTTTTGCAGGCATTGGCCAGCCAGCCTGTCTCGCGCTGGAATTCATCGACGCCGCCAAAAAGTGCAGGATTGTAAACCTGCAGGAAGACCGAACCGCCCCAGTGTTCCGGCTCGCTGGCCCGGCCATAGCCACTCATCGCCGAGGTCATGGCCTCGACGTAGAGCCCGAGCGCAAATCCTTTATGGCCGTGGTCCTTGCCACCGATGGGCAGGATCGAGCCCGGCGGGTCGGTAAAAAACGCCGCCGGATCATCGGTCGCGTTACCCTCGTTATCCTGGACCCAGGCGTGCGGCAGTTTCTTGCCCTGTGCGTTGAGCCGGCTCACCAGCCCAATAGTCGTCGTCGACATGCTGATATCGATCAGGATGGGCTCGTCATCGGTCGGGATACCAATGCCGATAGGATCCGGCGTGTAAAGCGGCATCAAACCGCCAAACGGCGCGACACCGCCGACCGCAGGGTCGGAGGTAAAGACCATCGCCATCATGCCCTGATCGGTGACGCGCTTTAGGTAGGACGCCAGACTGGCGATATGATGACTGCGGCGGATGGCAATGGCTGCCATGCCGAATTTGGCCGCGCGCTCTGCCGCCAGATCGAGACCCTTGCGGCAGAGCCAGGTGCCCGGCAGATATTTGCCGTCCCAGGTAATCGCGGGACCGGTATCGTTCAGCACATCGGGCTCGCCCTTGCCGTTCATCTCGCCGCTTTCCAGCGTGCCGAGATAGGGTGCCAGCAGTTGAAAGCCGTGCGTGGTGTGACCCATCAGATCGCCTTCGAGCAACACTTCGGCAACAACGTCGGCCTTGTCGGCTTCCATGCCGCTCTTGATCAGGAGCTCTGCGGCGAACGCCGTCATGTCAGCAGCGAGGTATTTTTGTTCAGTCATAAGTCTCTCATTAACAGTGAAATCAGACCGGCGTCTTGGCACCGGTCGGTGAACGGGTCAGGAAGTCAAAATCAACACCTTCCGGTGCCTGATTGACGTGATCGAGGTAAAGTTTGAGATAGCCGCGCTCGGCCCCGGTATGCGGTGGTGGCGGCGTCCAGTCGGCCCGTCGTCGCGTGAGTTCAGCGTCTTCGACCAATAACTCGAGACTACGGGCCGGGACATCGAGACGAATGCGATCACCTGTCTCAACCAGAGCAAGAGGCCCACCCACGGCGGCCTCCGGCGCGATATGCAAAACGATGGAGCCAAACGCCGTGCCGCTCATCCGGGCATCCGACATGCGCACCATGTCCTTGACCCCGGCCATTGCCAGCTTTTTCGGGATCGGGATGTAACCTGATTCCGGCATGCCCGGCGCGCCCTTCGGTCCGGCATTGCGCAAGATCAGAAAATCATCGGCATTTACGTCGAGATCGTCGTCATCAATCCGCGTCGCCAGATCGGCGAGGCTGTCAAAAACAACGGCGCGGCCCTCAGCCTGCATCAGTTCCGGTGTGGCCGCCGATTGTTTGACGATGGCACCATCAGGTGCGAGATTGCCGCGCAACACCGCGACACCACCTTCGGCATACAAGGGATCACTAAAAGGCCGCACGACATCCTGTGCCCATGATGGCGGGGCCGCGTCGATATTCTCGCCAAGCGTTTTGCCCGTCACCGTCAGGCAGTCCAGATTTAGCAGATGTCTGAGTTCACGCAGAACCGTTGTCAGGCCACCGGCTTTTTCGAGATCTTCCATATAGTGCTGGCCCGACGGTTTGAGATCGACCAGAACCGGCGTCTCCCGGCCCATGGCATCGAGTGCTTCGAGATCAACCTCGACACCCAGCCGTCCGGCAATCGCCGTCATGTGCACAAGACCATTGGTCGAGCCACCGATGGCCAGCATGATGCGAAAGGCGTTGGCGATACTTTCAGGCGTGATGATTTGACCCGGCGTCAGTTTCTCCTGCGCCATACCGACCGCGCGCGCTCCGGCGGCTTCGGCGTGGCGCAACCGGTCTGCCGCCACAGCCGGGATCGCCGCACCGCCTGGCAACATCATGCCCAGCGCCTCGGTCATGCAGGCCATGGTGCTCGCCGTGCCCATAACCATGCAAGTCCCGGCAGTTGGTGCCAGTTTGCCACCGATCTCCTCGATCTCGGGTTCGCTGACTTCACCGGCACGATAGAGGCCCCAGAAACGTCGGCAGTCGGTACAGGCCCCCAGTCGCTCACCTTCGTAGCTGCCCGTCATCATCGGACCGGTCACAACTTCGATGGCCGGGACGCCAGCGCTCACCGCCGCCATCAACTGGGCTGGCACGGTTTTGTCACAGCCACCGATCATGACGACGGCGTCCATCGGCTGGGCGCGGATCATTTCCTCGGTGTCCATGGCCATCAGGTTGCGCAGAAACATCGACGTCGGATGCGAAAACGATTCATGCAGCGAAATCGTCGGGAAAGAAATCGGCAAGCCGCCCTGCAGCATCACACCGCGTTTGACGGCCTCGATGATTTCCGGCGCATTGCGATGACAGGCGTTGTAGCCGCTGCCGGTATCGACAATGCCGACGACCGTACGATTGAGGGCATCCTCGGAATAGCCCATGGCCTTGATGAAAGCCTTGCGCAGGAACAGCGAAAACCCGGCATCGCCGTAATTCGTCAGCCCCCCACTCATGCCGGCGGGTTTGTTTTTCTGGTCTTCGCTGTCGCTCACGTAATCACCCTGTTATCAAACACCAATTCCAATTGTATGATGTATTTTGACGCGTTGCACCATAGGGGGAAGAAGATAATGGCGACAGTGACACCCGAGACCACGGCCCACGATGGCCTGGCCGCCCTCGCTTCGCGCTATGTCGATGTCGAAACCCTGCCGTGGAAGCCGACCGGCCACGACGGCGTCGATATCAAGGTGCTGATGGAGGATAAGGAAAGCGGCTTGCTGACCGCGCTGTTCCGCTGGGCACCCGGGTCTTCGCTGCCGCTGCACCAGCACGTCGAGATCGAACAGACTTTTGTCATCGAAGGCCGCCTGGTCGACGACGAAGGCGAAGTCACCGCCGGAAACTTCGTCTGGCGCCCTTCCGGCAGCCGCCACGTCGCCCACGCCCCCGATGGCGCTTTGTTACTGGGGTTTTTCCTCAAACCCAACACATTCATGGCCGCCGAAGACTGAAATAAATTGCCCGGCTGCGCTGGCGGCTCTATCCATTCAGGCGCAAATGGATTTATGATCCTGACCTCATTTCCAACAAGGCCCCCACCATGACAAATACCGCTCTTTCGCGATTTACTGTGCTTGATCTGACCCGGGTTCGTTCCGGGCCGACGGCCGTGCGACAACTGGCTGACTGGGGGGCAAATGTTATCAAGATCGAAGCGCCGGCCAGCAGCCCTGAAGGCAAGAACGATATGGGCGGGGCCCGTCACGGGCACGACTTCCAGAATATTCACCGTAACAAGCGCAGCCTGACGCTGAACCTGAAACACGAAGACGGTGTCGCCATCTTCAAGCACATGGCGACGAAGGCCGACGTCATTGTCGAAAACTATCGCTCCGACGTGAAAGACCGCCTCGGCATCAACTACGAGGCGATCAAGGCGATCAACCCGCGCATTGTCTACGGCAGCATTTCGGGTTTTGGCCAGGATGGACCGTATGGCACCCGTCCAGGCTTCGATCAGATCGCTCAAGGCATGGGCGGTCTGATGTCGATCACCGGTGCGCCAGGTGAAGGTCCGATGCGCGTCGGCATTCCGATCGCAGATCTGACAGCCGGTCTTTATTGTGCCATGGGCATCATGGTTGCCCTGCTGGAACGCGAGGCATCGGGCGAAGGCCAGTGGGTACAGTCGTCGTTATTGCAGGCGCAGATTTCCATGCTCGATTTTCAGGGTGCGCGCTGGTTGCTGGAAGATCATGTGCCGGGTCAGGCGGGTAACAATCACCCGACCAGCATTCCGACCGGCGTGTTTGAAACCAGCGACGGCCACATCAACATTGCCGCTTCGGGTACCGTGATGTACGCACGCTTTTGCGAAGCCATCGGTGCCCCGGAACTTGAAACCGATCCCGCCTTCTCCACCGATAAGTTGCGTTCGGAAAATCGCGACGACCTCAACGCCCGCATTACGGCTGTAACGCGAACAAAAACCAGTGCAGAGATGGTCGATTTGCTGACCAAAGCCAGCGTGCCCAGCGGTCCGATCAACAACATCCAGCAGGTCTTCGAAGATCCGCAAGTACAACACCTCGGTATGGCAGCACCGGTGACACACCCGATCCTCGGCGATCAGAAGATGGTCGGCCAGGGCGTTGAACTCAGCCGCACGCCATTTGCCATTCATTCGCCGACACCCGATCAGGGCCAGCACACAGACGAAGTGTTGGCCGAATACGGCTATGACGCCGATCAGATTTCCGCCTGGCGTGACGCCGGTACGATTTAACCCAGTCAAGGAACAGACATGAGCAACCAGCAATTCGACCTGCCCACCGAGTATATGATCGCTGAAAAAGACGGCGCGGTCGGCCGCATGATCTTCAACAATCCGGATCGCCTGAACGCCGTCAAACTCGAGATGTGGGAAGCCATTCCGGTGATACTAGATATCTTCGAGGCCGACGACGACATCAAGGTCGTCGTGCTGGAAGGCGCCGGTGACCGGGCCTTTGTTTCAGGTGCCGATATCTCCGAATTCGAAACCGTCCGAGCCACACCGGAAGGTTACAAAAATTATGAGAACACGGCGGACGCTGCGACCGACAGACTGGCGGACTGCAGCAAACCGACAATCGCCATGATCCACGGCTTTTGCATGGGTGGCGGTGCCGGCATCGCCGTGGCCTGCGATCTGCGGTTTGCTTCCAACGAATCCCGTTTCGGTGTGCCGGCGGCCAAGCTCGGTGTCGGCTATCGCGCAGGCGGTATCGCCAAGGTGCTTGATCTCGTTGGCCCGTCCTTCACCAAGGAAATATTTTTCACGGCGCGCCAGTTCTCGGCGGAAGAAGCCCTGCAGATGGGTTTGATCAACCGCATGGTCGAGCCTGGTTTGCTGCGCTCCGCTGTGGCCGATTATTGCGATACCATCGCGGTCAATGCACCGCTGTCGATCAAGGCCGTCAAAAAAATTCTCAAGGAGTTGACGCGCAAGGATGCCGGACCGAACTGGAACCTCTGCGAAAATCTGGTTGAGGAATGTTTTGCCAGCGAGGACTACATCGAAGGCCGCCGCGCCTTCATGGAAAAACGCAAAGCCGTATTTACCGGGAAATAATTCATGAACTTCACGACGGACGACGGCGTCAGTATCTATTTTGAAGATTCGGGCGCGATTGAAGGTTCGGAGGCCGTCATCTTCGCTCATGAATTTGCCGGTGAAGTCGATAGCTGGATCGGCCAGGTCGCAGCGCTAAAAAGCGACTACCGCTGCATAGCCTACGCCGCACGCGGCTGGCATCCGTCCGATGTGCCTGAAGACCCTGCCGCCTACACTATCGAGCGCGCCGTGGCCGACATGATCGGCCTGCTCGATCACCTTGGACTGGAGAAAGCACACCTGGTCGGTCTCAGCATGGGCACGAATACTGTGCTGCAGACCGCGCTCTGGCATACAGGCCGGTGCCTTTCTATTACGCTTTCCTCAACGGGATACGGTGCCGTGCAAAATGGCCGGGCCGAATTTCAGGAAGCCTGCATCGGCATGTCACAACGCCTGCTCGACGAAGGCTGGCAATCGATGGCACCGACCTACGGCGATGGTCCATTTCGCGCCAGGTTCAAACAAAAGAAACCTGAGGCACAGGCTGAATTCCTGCGCCGCCTCTCCGGGCACTCCTCAATCGGTTCGGCGTTGTGTCAGCGCGGCGTCCAGGCAACGCGGCCGGCATTTGACGATCAGGAAGTTCAGTTGTCTGCGCTGGCGATACCCGTTTTATTGATCATCGGCGACGGCGACCAGCCGGGCTGGGCGGGTACGCTGTTCCTGAAGCAGGTTATTCCGACAGCGGGCTTGCTTGTCATGCCGCGGACTGGGCATCAAACCAATCTCGAGGAACCGGAATTGTTTAATTCCGTGCTGGCAAACTTTCTGGCCGAAGCCCGGGCCGGTACCTGGGGCCTCAATCCCGTCAGCGCGTCGATCTTCTAGTGGTGGATGACGACCGCGACCTGCCGATTGTCGACGCCCATCATCACCTCTGGGACCTTGATATCGGCAACTATCCCTGGCTCAACGGCGGCGAAACCGTACCCTTTCGATACGGCGATTATTCGGCGATCCGAAAGAACTATCTCTATGAAGACTATCGTCGGGATTCAGCCAAACACAACATCGTCAAGTCCATCCACATGGAAGCGGAATGGTCGCCCGCTGATCCGGTGGCCGAAACCCGCTGGCTAAACGGGTATGCCAAAACTCATGACTTGCCCAACGCCATTATCGGCCAGGCGTGGTTTGACCGCGACGATGTCGAGGACGTTCTGGCTGGACACATCGCTTTCGATCTTGTCCGCAGCATTCGGCAAAAACCGGCCGCCGCGGCCTCGCCTGAAGACTTCGTACCTGGCGCACCGGGTTCAATGGCCGATGCGAAGTTTCGCGATGGCTATGCTCTGCTGAGCGATCACGGGCTTTCCTATGACCTGCAAACCCCGTGGTGGCATCTTGGTGAGGCCGCTGAACTGGCGGGTGATTTCCCCGGCACGACGATCATTTTGAACCACACCGGCCTGCCCGCCGACCGAAGTGATCGCGGCCTGGCAGGCTGGCGAGACGCCATGCACGGCCTCGCCCGGGCACCAAACGTCGCCGTCAAGATTTCCGGTATTGGCGTGCCAGGTGAAGCGTGGACCACCGATCTCAATCGCGGCGTCGTGCGCGATACCATCGAAGCCTTCGGTGTTGAGCGCTGCATGTTCGCCAGCAACTTCCCGGTCGACAGTCTGTGCGCGACCTTCGATCAAATCTTCAGTAGCTTTAAGGAAATCACCAGTGATTTCAGCACCGAAGACCGCGCCAAACTCTTCCACGACAACGCGGTGCGCTATTACGATTTGTGAGTTCTACAGCGTTTCGTCGTCGTAGATTTTCAGTATCGCCACGGCGTCAAGTTCGCTGTGGCCCTTGGCGATCAGCATGCGGTAAAGATTGGTCGACTGGCTCGACAGCGGCACGGGTGTTCTGGTTTGCTGGGCCAGGTCAACGATCATGTCGAGATCTTTCAGGACCTGGCGGGCATAACCGGCAGGCTCAAAATCACGTTCAAGATATCTTGAGAAAAACTGCCGGAACATCGGGCTGTCGGCATAACCACCTGACAACGCTTCGGGCACCATCGCCGGGTCAATGCCGGCATTTTTGGCCAGTGTCGCGGCTTCGGCAAGCAGACAGAAATTGTTGAGCACCAGAACCTGATTGACCATCTTGGTCACCTGCCCCGCCCCCGATGGTCCCATGTGCGTATTGTTGCCCAGCACATCGAGGATGGGTTTTACCGCAGCTACATCAGCATCGGTACCGCCAACCATGATGGCAAGTTTGCCGGTACCGGCCGAGGGCGGACCCCCGGATACCGGCGCATCGACCCAGCCCATGCCGGATTGTTCTTTCAAACGCGCCGCCATGTCGCGGGTCTTGTCGGCGATGGTGGTTGAATGATCGAGGAATATCTTGTCCGCCGCTGCACCTTCGGCGACACCGTCCGGGCCAAACATCGCTTCGGTTAAAGCCGGTGTGGTGATCACACAGGCCTCGACAATATCGCTGGCACGTGTGACGTCCGCCGGTGTGGCTGCGGGCACAACACCGTTTGCCCGGGCTGCTGCCATTTTCTCGGGATCAGGATCAAAGCCCGTTACGGTATAGCCGTTTTCGACAAGCCGTTTGGTCATTTGCGATCCCATCAGGCCGAGACCGAGATATCCGAGTTTGGGTTTATCCCCCATTACATAGTCCCCTTGAAAGTTTTGAATTCGATGCCCGGAAGGGCGCGTTCATCATAGCGCTTTTTTCACAGCGGCAATCTGATCTTCTACTGAAATCTTCAGGTTCGACGTGACTTCGAGATCACGGTCTTCGAAAGCTTCGGTTGCGGCGTGCGTCAGACGCCAGGCCGCAACGCTTTCATCACGTTTCCTGATCAGTTCGGTGATTTGCGGCTGGAACAGCGCCAGCATGCCCGTGAGCCAGCGATTGACCGGCCACGACGGCATGGCGTGATCGATTTCGAACCTGTCAATCATCGGGATCACATCCGCCGCCTTGTACCAGGTTTCCCCGGTGACCCAGCGATTGGTGGTGAACAGAGACATCGGGAAACCGTAGTCATCCATGGATATTGCGATGAGGTGCGACAGGGCGTCTTTGCCTTTGGGCCAGTCTTCGTCGGTGTTATTGACAACGGATTTTGTGCCTTTTGGCATACCGGGCTGGCGCAAAAAGACGTGGAAGTGGCCGTGCTCACCCTCGCGGTGATTGTGATAATAATACTGGCTGTGACTGTCGGGATCGAAGGTGTCACCGTCCGGGTAGTGGTTCCATTCGTAGAACGTGCCCTGGTCTTTCAGAATTTCGCCGACAATATTCAGGCCGCCTTTTTTCAGCACGCGATAGCATTCGACGATATCCTCGCCGGCTGCCAGCATGCGCCGCAATCGCTCCTCGCCTAGGCTGCTCATGTCAAAGGTATCGCCAGTCATCTTGTCCTCGCGGTTCGATTATTGATCATAGCTCACTCCCGCACGAGACGAAATCCGATCAGGATATGTTTGAGGTTTTTTGGTCTGCTATGGCGCGCCGCCGGACGGCAAACACCGCAGCCCTTGTCGTCCCACGATCCACCCTTGACGATGTAGCGCTCCTTGCCGTCACGCGAAGCCGTCCATTCAAACACCTGCCCGGCCGCATCCAGCATGCCGTACGGGCTGGCCCCTTGCGGGTAGGAACCCACAGCCGTCGTGTCGAACGGTCCCTGGTCTGCCGAGTTCAGTTTTGCGGGATCATAGATGTTTCCCCACGGGAACAACGACGCGTCACGTCCGCGCGCCGCCTTCTCCCATTCGGCCTGGATCGGCAAGCGCCAGACCCGCTTCGTCAGTTTACTGAGCCAGGCGGCATAGGCCTTTGCATCGGCGTGATTGATCAGGACGACGGGATGGTTCTCCCGGCCCTCAGGTGGTCGACCGTTCTGCCAGGCATATTTTCGCGTTGCCGGATATGCGTGAATTAAATTGTAACCTGCCCAGGTCAGTGCATCGACGTCGGGTGCCGGATATCCGGTGGCTTCGACAAAAGCAAAATATTGAGCGTTCGTGATCGGGGTCCGGGCAATCCGGAACACGCCGAGTTGAACTCTGCGTCGGCTCGATTCGCTGGCATACCAGGCCTGGTCCCGGGTGACACGATGACCATAGGCCGCTTCATCAAGTCGATAGGCTGCTTCACGCTCGGCAGCGTCCGAGCCCAGCACAAAAGGTCCGGCAGGTATCTTGATAACGCCGGGAAGCTCGACAAATGCCCCGGCACCGACCGGTGTGGCCAGCAGTCCTGCCGTCAAAATTACCGCCGTCATTTTTCGCAATTTCGAGGTCATGAATGTCGCCGCTTCAAAATTGATTTCTTTCTGTAAATGCCATTATCGACGCAAAGTCCTTGCTTCAATATTAACTGGCGAAGGGCCCGGTAAAATACCCCTCACGAACACTTGAGCGGTTGTGAATCGGCAAGGCCATTATCTCGGCATAGGTTTTCAGTGCGCCAACGACACATGTCGTCCCTGTCAACTTCGATCGAAGGATACCCAATCATGAAACCGTTAAAAAACCGGCTTCTCTCTTCTACCGTGCTCCCCATTTTGATCGGGATTGGCATGATGTCTGCCGCTGCTGTGGTTGCCCCGACAACTGTTCTGGCCGGTTGTGCTGCCAAGAACCCGTGTGCTGCCAAGAGCCCGTGTGCTGCAAAGAATCCTTGCGCCGTTAAAGCAAAGCTCAAAAAAGTTGCCTGCAATCCCTGTGCGGCCAAAAACCCGTGCGCAGCCAAAAACCCCTGTAACCCGTGTGGCGCCAAGAACCCCTGCGCCGCTTCGAAATAGGGCAGTAACTTATGCATTCGCTCAGAAATAAGCTGCTTTCGTCCTCTGTCGTCCCGGTCCTGATTGGCCTGGGTGCCTTTGGGACGGCAGTCACCGTATCGCCGACGCCGTCATATTCTCAATGTTCACCTTGTGGTGCGGTTGCAAAATGCCGGGTTCCACGGCTTGTGGCAGCGAGCAAGAATCCCTGCGCGGCGAAAAATCCCTGCAGTCCCTGTGCAGCTAAAAATGCCTGCAATCCTTGTGCTGCCAGGAATGCCTGTAACCCGTGTGCGGCCAAAAATCCCTGTGCGGCCAACGCCTGTTCGCCCTGTGCACCGAAAAAGGTCGCAAGCGCCTGTAACCCTTGCGCAGCCAAAAACCCGTGTGCGGCTAAAAATCCCTGTGCAGCAAAGAACGCGTGTAACCCCTGTGCGGCGAAAGCCTGCAATCCTTGCGCTGCAAAGAATGCCTGTAACCCCTGTGCAGCCAAGAACCCATGTGCGGCAAAAGCCTGTAATCCTTGCGCAGCAAAGAATGCCTGTAATCCCTGTGCAGCCAAGAACCCTTGTGCGGCAAAAGCCTGCAATCCCTGCGCAGCGAAGAACGCCTGTAATCCCTGTGCAGCGAAAAATCCCTGTGCGGCAAAAAATCCGTGCAGTGCTGCTGCCGGTGCTTCAGACCCTTGTGCCGCCCAGGACACAGCCGAGTTGCAAGGCAGTGAAGCAACGGTCGCCTACAATTGTCTGAAAGGTTACCTGAAGGCCGGGTATACCAAGTCGGGCGACAAGACTGCCGGTGCCTATCTGAAATGGGCAAATTTTTCGAAAACGCCCTATCAGTCGGCGACACATGGCGATCGTTACGTCAACAACTACGCCAATGCTACGGCGAAAGCCTATGGCAAATTTGAAGATGCCGGTATGCTGCCGGTTGGATCAGTTCTGGCCAAGGACAGCTTCCTCGCTGTTCCCAACGGCAATACCATGCCGGGTCCGTTATTCCTGATGGAAAAAATGTCATCGGGCTTTAACAAACCCAGCGGGGACTGGCGCTACACCATGATTATGTCGAACGGCAGGATGGCCGGAACGACAAATGGAAAAGGTGCCAAAGCCGTGGCGTTCTGTGTCGAATGTCACGCGTCCATGGCAGATCAGGACCATCTGTTCTTCATGCCTGAAGAGGCGCGTAAATAGCGTTTCAGCCGGCGGTCACGACGTCCTCACGCTGTGACCGCCGGCTCAGTCTGATTTAAGGACCTACCACTCGGGACCGGTCATTATCCGGTTCTCACGGCCTCGGACAACCAAGCCCCCTCTGCTTCAGCCCGCCAACGGCTGGTCGGTTTGTCCGGGGTCATTTTTTTTCTGATCAACGCCTTAATTGCGACAGATTGTCGCCTTACATTTTCTCTGCCGCTATGATAAGTAGCGACTACAAGCTTGCGAGGGGTCCAAAGCCTGCGAGGCGACGGGCGTGTGCTTGCTGGATGAATTATAATAAGAACGGACAGGAGACCATTCGATGAACGCACGTAAATTGATTGTTGCCACTGCCGCCTGCCTCATCGCGCTGTCCAGCGCGACAGCGATGGCTGCGGGAGACGCCAAAAAAGGCGAAAAGGTTTTTAAGAAGTGCAAGGCCTGCCACACCATCAAAAAAGGCGGCAAACACAAAGTCGGACCGAACCTGGCGGGTCTCGACGGTCGCAAGGCAGGCACAGCCGATGGATATAAAAAGTTTTCCAAGGCCATGAAAGCCAGCGGTATCGTCTGGAGCGACGCCACGCTCGACGAATTCCTGAAAAAACCCAAGAAAATGATCAAAAAAACCAAAATGGGTTTTGCCGGTCTGAAAAAAGCCGGCCAACGCGCCGATGTCATTGCTTATATGAAAAGTGCCGGCATGTAATCAGCCCGCGTTTTCAGACAAGAAACAAGGCCGTTGCTTGAACAAGTGGCGGCCTTTTTTTTCCTGAGCGAAGATAACTGACCAGGCTCAATAAAAATGACAGCCGCTATCACCGGTTTCACTTGCATTTGTTATTAAATGACACCTTATGTATACATGTATACAGGTCGTATATTCGGGTGATATATTTATTTGTAATGTCGATTGATCGTTGATGAGAATACGGGGCGTTTTTTGGGGAATATTTGCTATTCCTGAAAAGCGCCATATTTATTTAATGTACGTGCTGTTCTGACCGCATCGCAAGAAATGCACAGCAATTATCGTGTGCGTACATACAGAGGAAACCAGAGTGAAAGTTCGAAAAACGATCCCTCAATTCCAAACTTCTGTTTTGAAAGTTGTGCAGGCCCGCAGCATTTTTGCGCAGGCTGCCAGGATGGCTGACTAATGTCCGACCCCGCCAGAATTCTGGTCGCGATGGAGGACAGGCCTGATCTGCAAGCCTTTCAGGACGTACTTCGCGACGCGGGAACGGGCTACAGTTTGCATACCACAGATGATGTCGAACATACCGTTGTTGAACTGGCAGGCGGAGATTATGACTGCGCATTTATTGACGCCGCCATCAGCGACGAAGATGACGTGCCGGTTCTTGAGCGATTGAAAAGTGCGGCGATCGAGACGCCGGTCATTATGGTTCGGGATGGCAACAACACCCTTTCCGTTGCGGACATGATTCGCGCCGGCGCTGTGGATTGCCTCGAAGCCGAAAGCATAACTGCGGACCGCCTCGCCCTGTCTGTCGCGGGTGCCGTACGAATTGCAGCGGCCGAGCGCCGAGCTGCTGAGTCAGCGGCAAAACTGATCCGCCAGACTTTGTATGACGGCTTGAGCGAATTGCCGAACCGCGCGCTGTTTTTCGACCGGCTGGATCAGGTCATTTCGCTGGGCCGCCGCGAGCAACGCCAGGTCGCCGTGTTGACGATGGATTTGAACGGCTTCAAACAAGTGAATGCGACGCTCGGCCATCGTGTCGGCGACAAATTATTGCAGGAAGTTGCGGCGCGCATCCGCGATGTGGCCCGGAATTCTGACACCGTGGCCCGGCTGGGTGGTGACGAATTTGCGCAAGTTATGCCGACCGGTGCGACCGTCGCCGGTGCCATTCGGGCGGCCGAAAAGGCCATCGACGTGCTCCGGACTCCGATGGACATCGATGGTCACCATCTGGCAACCGGCATCAGCATCGGCATCGCCATTTTCCCGATCCACGGCGAGGATGGCGCGACACTGATGCGCCACGCCGACAAGGCCATGTATGCCGCCAAACGCAACGTGACCGGATACGCCGTTTATTCGGGCGCGGCTGACGAAGCCGAAGACGGCAACAGCGTGCGCCAGTTATCGCTGTCCGGTGATCTGCGCCACGCCATTGATCAAAACCAGTTATCGCTAAATTATCAGCCCAAGGTCGATTTTCAGACCAAGAAAATTTCCGGCGTCGAGGCACTGTTGCGCTGGAACCACCCGGTGCACGGATTTGTCTCGCCCGAAGTGTTCATTCCGCTGGCCGAACAAACCGGGATTATCGAGCAACTGACTGTCTGGGTGCTGGATTCGGCGTTGAAGCAACATTCCGAATGGGCGAGCGACGGCATGGTGATCCCGATCGCCGTTAACCTGTCACCGGTAACGCTGCACGAGACGGAATTCCCCGTTCAGGTCGCCAGGTTGCAGGAAAAATGGAATGTCAGCTCTTCGGGATTGACGCTGGAAATCACGGAAAGCGCCATCATGTCGGACGTTGCCCGGGCGACCGAAACGGTCAATCGACTACATGACATGGGCATCAAGATATCAATTGATGATTTTGGCACGGGTTATACGTCGCTTTCCTATATTCGCCGTCTGCCAGTCTCCGAAATCAAGGTCGACAAGTCTTTTGTGTTGAATATGCGGGACGTCAACGACGACGCCGTCATTGTTCGATCAATTGTCGAGTTGGGGCATAACCTGGGATTAAGTGTTGTCGCAGAAGGCATCGAGGACCAGGAAACCTGGGATCTGCTGACGGCGCTCAAATGCAACACGGCGCAGGGCTATTTTATCAGCCGCCCGGTAAACGCAGATGTCTTTTCAGAATGGGCCAAAGGCGGCGACTGGCTCAAGGAAGCCTGATCATTCGTCTGGTCTGAATTGTCCCTGTTTCAGGGCGGCTATCCACTACATATAGAACAAAATATCAACTGCACACAAAACCTTGTTGCAGCCTGTGGATAATTTTGCTATAAGGCAGACGCTAAATAAATGAGCGCCAGGGAGCATAGGAGTGGGTCCCATGCTTCGTGTCCCGCGAGAGACACCCCCTGACGCCCAGGAGCCGGTCTAGCCCCTGTCATGCTCCAGCGCCCGGACGGTGCGCCTGGGGCTTTTTGCGTTTTA
>Ga0315336_1000391_pt1 | contig 130465 bp, 110 predicted proteins | sample ASW5metaG_FD_204512 | JGI IMG/M metagenome (GOLD analysis project Ga0315336, IMG submission 204512) | Ammonia-oxidizing marine archaeal communities from Monterey Bay, California, United States - ASW #5 | ecosystem: Environmental > Aquatic > Marine > Intertidal zone | place: USA: California... | reverse complement strand
AAAATTGCTGCGGATTCTTCATATGGTGATAAATCCACAGAAGTAGGTCCAACCCCATCGTCTTGAAGAGAGAGGCTTAGTTGATCTCCAACAATATCAAATTGATCCACAGTCTGGTCATCTGTATCTGTTCCAGAACCATTATTGATCCAGGTGTATACTCCAGCTCCATCGGTTGAGAGTACCTGACCACTATTACCACCAACGGGCAATTCGATTTCATTTGTAGCACTTAAATCCAAATCAGTAGAAGTGTGGTTTGTAATTAATGCGGTATTAGCCAAAATTGCTGCGGATTCTTCATAAGGTGATAAATCCACAGAAGTAGGTCCAACCCCATCATCCTGAAGGGATATGTTCAATTGATCAGAGGTGATATCAAATTGATCAACAACTTGGTCATCAGTATCGCTTGCCGCTCCGGCAGTAGTAATCCAACCATTTGTAGTATCATCCCATTCAAGTACATCACCATCAGTTGCCCCCATCTGATTTAAGTCTTCTGCTTGAATAGTTGCATCCGCAATTTTGGCGGAGTTTACGGCATTATCTTGAATTGTCAGCACTGCAGAATTATCCATTGTCGCATCACCAGAAATTGGTAATTGTTGAGGAGTATTTGTTGCACTACCTACAAATATTGATCCGTCTGTCAGTGTTGGTGTTCCTGAAGCTATCGCAGCAGTAACATAACCCACGGTTGCTGCAGCACTGTTATCCAGGGCATTAGTTGTAAGATTAGTTATTCCAAGAGTATTAGCGTCATTTCCCTGAGCTAATACTTGAGATAAGTTTTGATTCCCACCTGGAGGTAACTCTGCCCATTCCACATTCCCCAACACTGTTGTTAATACCTGATCATTTATAGGTGAAGGAAAAATTTTATCTGTTGTAACCGCCAAGGCATCAATATTTGCATTCTCCACTGCACCTGGCTCTATGTCTACGGATTTAATTGTGCCATCTATTATCATGGGAGAACCAACCAAACCTGTAAAATCAATATCCTGAGAACCTCCATCTTCTAAGGTAATGGACAAAAATCTCGTTTCAGGATTAAAGCTAAAATCTAATATTTGTTGGTTGTCATTTCCGGTGCCTCCGAGAGATGAAAGGTCAACAGTAGCTGAATTACCATTTTGAATGTCAATCTGAAGTATATCTCCTGGGTTAAGACTGGCACCGGTAAGATTTTGGTTATCACTTCCAGCATTATTCAATGAGGATAGATCTACTGTATTGCCGTTCGTGATAGTCAATTGATCAACAGATAATGACAAACTCTGTAATTCATTGGTGGCACTGGTATCTCCATCTGCCGCTATAGCTGCGGTATTGGCTGCAACATCGCTTATAACCTGACTGTCATCATAAAATGCACCACCATTATCAGTAATTGCATTATTAGCATTTCCACTCACAATATTAGCGCTGGTGATAAAGCCTGCATCGTTAATAAAATCGTTCAGGGTCACAATATTGTAATCAATTTCGGCATCGGTTACCGTATTGTCCTGGAGTTCCTCACTTCCTACAGAATCCGGAGCGAGTTTTTCATCTGTAATCGAATTGTTCTGAATATCAATGCTGTTGATACTAAAATCCAGAATGTTAGCGCTGCTGATCTCCCCAACTTCAAAATTTATATTATCCCCGTTTTCGGTAATTACAATTGTACTTGCGGTGTTAACTATTGGATCAGTGGTAAAGGTTAATCCAAGGGAGTCGCATAAATTGATCCATGTAGTGCCGTCAAAATAGAAGATACACTGTACATCTGTATTGTATACCATGGCCCCTTGCAAAGGAACAAGGGTATTCATCTGTGCATCACTGATCCGTGTAATTACCAATACACGGTCATTGCTTTCCAGTTCGAGCACCGACGCGGCATCTAAATTCTGGGGATTATCTCCAATTTTTATCTGGCCGCTTAAGCTTGCACAAAAGCAAAGGCCCGCCAAAGTTAAGAGGTATTTAAAATTCATTTGGGTAGATTTATATTACAACAGCTATTCCTACAATTTCTTCGTCAAATTTTCCCCTTGTACAGGAATGATCCCGACGGTATATGTCGCCCCGAAATATTTTTAATTCCAGACGCACAGGACAAACAAAAATATAACTATATGCACATATTCCGAACTTTATGCCTTGAAATACCTTTTTATGGGGTAAAATGAGTTGGGATGCTTCCGAATACCCTAATTTAATGGTAGTTACTGCAATATGCCTGCATAAAAAAAGCCCGGTGCTGACCAAAATCAAGGTAAATTAACATAAGTTTAATGCCCCGAAATTTTTTTATGAATTCAACTTACATTTTCTTTATAGTATTGCTATCTTCTGTGCATCAATTTAAGCCCATGATTTATAAAATACTCCCTCTAATTTGTTTTTTTAGCATTATAAACATTACTGCACAACAAGAGGAAAGAACCCTGCTTCGGGGACAGGTGTTGTATAGAAATACAAATGTGCCCAATGAAAATGTTATTAACACAACCTCAGAAATGGCAACAATTACCAATAATAAGGGGGAATTTGCCATCAGGGTTAAGTTGGATGATGAGTTGGTATTTACTGCTGTCAACTATCAATTGATGGTAGTCAAAATTACTGAGGATATACTTAAAAAGAAACGATTGGTGGTAGAGGTAAACGAGAAAGTCACCGAACTGGATGAAGTGACTGTTAGTCCGGAAAATCAGGCAAAATTCCTGGAACTAAAGAATGAGGAATTTAAGGAATTTCAGTATGACACAGATCAGACCACCGAGGTGATAAATGTGGCAATGGATGATCCAGGGTCCCGGGGCCTTAGAGACGGACTAAATTTTGTGAATATTTTTAAGGCACTATTTTTATCGGACAAAACAAATGAAGAAGAAGGGGAACCTTTAAAAGTAAGTAATGTCCTTAGGCAGGTTTACGATGATGCCTTTTTTGTGGTGGATTTAGAATTACCACAAGACCAAATTGATGCTTTCCTAATTTATTGCGACACCAAAATCCCTCCTCAATCCTTACTGCAAAAGGACAATGAATTTCAATTGATCGATTTTTTGGTCACCCAAAGCAAATCGTTCTTAAAAGTATTAGAGGCTGAAGAAAACTAGTGCATTATTTTGTTTTTTATTGATTTGCGCTGTTTCCATGGCTCAAACTTCTTTTACAAAAAGAATTGCCGGGAAAGTGATGAACAAGGATGTTGGTGTATCTGATGTCCATGTGATGAACACTTCAGCGAACAGAGCCACCATTTCGAACGAAAGTGGAGATTTTGCAATACATGTTACCATAGGTGATACCTTACTTTTTTCAGCTGTACAGTTCAGACGTAAATCTCTGGTGATCAATGCAGCCATTCTGGCCAGCAAAGTAGTTTTTGTGCCACTTGAAGAATTTGTAAACGAGTTGGATGAAGTTGTTGTGAGGCCCTATGATTTGTCTGGTGACCTTGGCAAAGACATGCAAAATATGGATACAGGGCAAGTGGTTTCTGCAACTTCGCTTGGATTGCCCAATACCCAGGTAAAACCACTGATACAAAGTGAAAGACAATTGCAAACGGCAACAGCCGGTAAATTTCACCCCTTAATGATACTAAACCCACCCATAGATCCTTTGATCAATGCGATATCGGGCCGTACTAAAATGCTTAAAAAAAGGTTTGCCAGAGATAAAAAAGATATCCAATTAGAGGGTTTGCGTTCCAGTATTGCGGATAGTTTGTTTTTGACACAATTGAAAATTCCAGAAGAAAGAATAAATGATTTTATGTATTTCTGCGAAGTAGATGATACTTTCGATTCTCTGGTGAAGTCTGATGATCGGTTTGCCATCTGGGAATTCCTCCTCAAGAAAAGCGACGTTTACCGAAAAAACAATGCCCTCGACTAATGAGCTTTGGCACAGCATTTGCTTATTTTTGGGTACCCTAAGATGACGATATGAACATGTTCAAAAAAGCGCTGTTAATCTTACTTTTGCCATTCCTTGCATTTACCGTCCATAAATTTTATGTGAGTGTTACCAATATCAACTATTCTGAGCAGGATGATGCGCTTCAGATCACCTCCCGTATTTTTATAGATGATCTGGAAAATGTATTATTTGAACGTTATGATTTTAAGGCCCAATTGGCGACCGATGATGAATCGGACCAGGCAGATGAATATGTGGAAAAATATTTCAGGACTAAGTTTGTTGTAAAATTAAATGGTAAGTATGTTGACTATATTTTTTTAGGAAAGAAATATGACAATGATATCATTATCTGCTATCTGGAACTTCCCGGTATCGATTTACCTAAGCTGGCTTCAATTGAAATTCAAAACGAAGTACTGACAGACCTTTTTGAAGAACAGCAGAATGTTGTTCATTTTAAGATTAAGGGTACTAAAAAGAGTTTTGTTTTGATAAAAGAGAATAATAAGGGAATGTTAAACTTATAACATTTGCTCTGCATTTGTTTTAAAACTTTTAATTTTGCGCCTCCAAAAAAGATAGAAATGACGAAAATTAAGTATTGCTTTACTTCATTTTTATTCCTGTTTGCAACGTTCTTATTTGCTCAGGAAGAAACGGGAAAGGAAAAAGCTGCCGGCCATTACAATCAGAGCAAATTTAAACAGATGTTCCAAGAATTTGCAACTCCAAATACTTACCGGTCGGCCTCAGGTGCCCCCGGACCGGATTATTATCAGCAACAGGCAGATTACAAAATAAGTGTTGAGCTCGATGACAGAAATGCAAAGATTTATGGTGAGGAAACAATAACATATCACAATAATTCACCCGATGACCTGGAATTTCTTTGGCTACAACTAGACCAGAATATGCGATCCAGGGATTCCAAATCACCTTTGCGCAATGGGGAAGAGGTACCTATGGCATATACTCCGGAGAAATTTGCAGGAGATTTTTTAACTGAGCCATTTGATGGCGGTTTTAAAATTGAGTACGTCAAAGACGCTGGCGGTAAACCATTGTCCTATACAATTAATCAGACTATGATGCGGGTTAATATCCCCAAATCTTTGAAGAGCGGTGAACAAATTTCTTTCGACATAAAATGGTGGTACAACATTGTTGATCATACAGTTGACAGAGCCAGGTCTGGCTATGAGCATTTTCCAAAAGATGGGAACCGTGCTTATGTCATAGCGCAATTCTTTCCGAGAATGGCAGTTTACAGCGACGTTGAGGGATGGCAGAACCATCAATTCTGGGGAAATGGGGAATTTGCCCTGCCCTTTGGAAATTACGATGTCAGTATTACGGTGCCTGCAGATCATGTTTTGGACGCTACCGGCGTTTTACAGAATAGAAGAGAAGTTTTCTCCAGGGAAATGATGAAGCGTTATGATCTGGCGAGGAAATCCTATGACAAACCTGTTCTGATCGTAACCCAGGAAGAGGCCGAGCAGGCCGAGAAAAGTTTTTCGGATAAAAAGAAAACCTGGAAATTCAGGGCGGAGAATGTCCGTGATTACGGATTTGCCAGCTCAAGGAAGTTTATTTGGGATATGCAAGCTGTTAAACTGGACACTAAGGATGTAATGGCAGTATCTCTGTATCCGAAAGAGGGAAATCCATTGTGGGAGGAATTGTCTACCAAGACTGTGGCTCATACACTTGTTTCATATTCGGCCCATACTTTTGACTATCCGTATCACAAGGCAATATCGGTACATGCAAAGGATCAGGGCATGGAATATCCTATGATCTGCTGGAATCATGGCAGACCTAATGAAAATGGCACATATTCTGACCGTGTAAAGTTTGGTATGATCAGTGTAATTATTCATGAAGTAGGGCATAATTTCTTTCCGATGATCGTGAATTCTGACGAACGGCAATGGGGTTGGATGGATGAAGGGCTGGATACTTTTATGCAATATATGACCGAACAGGAGTTTGGGGAGGCTAACCCATCTTTATTGGCACCTTACAGTAAATATCCATCGAAGCGGGGAGAGCCCGCCAAAATTGTCTCTTATATGGGTGGGGATCAGACAGCCATCTCGCCTATAATGTCTAATCCGGAAAATGTATATCAACTTGGGGCAAATGCCTATGGTAAACCTGCTACCGCTTTGAATATTCTCAGAGAAACGGTTATGGGCAGGGAATTGTTCGATCATGCTTTTAAAACATATGCACAAAGATGGAAATTTAAGCACCCGACGCCAGAAGATTTTTTCCGGACTATGGAGGATGCTTCTGCAGTAGATCTGGACTGGTATTGGAGAGGATGGTTTTATACAACCGATTATGTGGATATTGGGGTGAAGGGAGTAAAGAAGTATCACGTTTCTAACAAACCTAATAAACAAATGCGGGAGTATTTGGCGGCCAGAAACCTTACCGAAGCTAATCTTCTTCCATTGGTCTTCCTGGCAGACGAAGAAAGTGAAGATTATGATCCTGAGCTTAAAGGAAAATCACCTTCTGAAAATTCGCAGCATTTAAAAGCATATATGATGGATAATATGTCGGCAGAGGAAATGGCTGCTGTTAATGAACCCAAGTATTTTTATGAGGTCACTTTTGATAAACCGGGAGGAATTCCTATGCCATTAATAGTGGAGTACACCTATATGGATGGATCAAAGGTAAATATTACCTACCCCGCTGAGATATGGAGAAAAAATGATAAAGAGATAAAAAAGGTAATAGCATCCCAAAAGGAACTTGTGAGTGTTATTGTAGACCCTAAGGCTGAAACAGCGGATATTGACATGACCAATAATGCCTGGCCCAAAAAAGTAAAAAAGTCAGACTTTGACCAATTTAAAGAGAACATCAAAGGTAGATAATATCAAGGCTGATAATGCAATGACCCGTTGGGTATTCCACGACTAACAGGTCTCAATATTTACAAACTTGCTTATATTTGTACTATGCATGCAGCAATTTTTCTTTTTATAAGTGGTGGCGAAATTTTCTTTATCATGTTTATTGTGGTAATGGTATTTGGGGCAGACAAAATCCCGGGTATAGCCAAAGGACTGGGTAAAGGCATGCGTCAGTTAAAGGATGCTACTGAAGACATCAAACAGGAAATCCAGAAAAGTGCAGAAAAACAAGGTATAGATACCAGTTTTGTTGAAGACATCAAGCAAGATTTTAAGGATGTAAAAAAGAATGTTACAGGAGCCATCAAGGAACAAGGTGGTTTAGATACCGGTTTTGCCGATGATATTAAGAAAGATATTGATGAGGTTAAAAAGAGTGTCAGTGATGTTACAGGTACTGTAAAAAGGAAATAAGTTCTTGTATGTTAGATCATTTACTCGAATGGGACAGGCAAACATTTATATACCTGAATAATCTTGGAATAGAACAATACGATGTTTTCTGGTCAGCAGTCACCAATATCTCTACCTGGATTCCTCTATTTATTATTTTCTTTCTTTTAATTTATATTAAACATCCCAGAAAAGAGGCCCTAATTAAAGCGTTAATAACACTTTTGGCGATAGGAGCTATATTGCTGACAGTAGAGTTTACCAAAGCATCTGTTGCGCGGCTCAGACCAAACAATGATATTGAGATAAACAGCCTGATCAGGATTTTAAAAAATCCTGGGAATTATAGTTTTTTCTCTGGCCATGCATCTACCTCGTTTGGAATTACAACCTTAGTTGTCCTCTTTCTTCGTAAAAGAATCAAATGGGTTTGGTTATTCTTTGTCTGGCCCCTATTATTCTCTTTCAGCAGAATTTATGTGGGGGTTCACTATCCTATTGATATTATCGTGGGGGTTTTAGTCGGCCTGATTTATGCACTTTTGTCCTACCGGTTGTACACTGTTTTTATCGAACCAAAGATACAGTAAGCCCGTCCCTGATAGGAAGTAAAATAGTGTCAACTCTGGGATCATCTTTAAGCATTTTATTGTACTCTATCAGAATTCTGGTCGCCTTGTCTCTGGTTTTAAGAGGTTGAATTACTTTCCCGGACCAAAGAACATTGTCCGAAATAATTAGGCTACCCTTTTTCGTTTTTTGGAGTACAGCTTCAAAGTATTTCGGATATTCTTTTTTTTCAGCATCAATAAAAACAATATCAAACTCTTTGTTTAAGGAAGGCACAACTTTTAGCGCATTACCACAGTGCTGTACAATCTGATGTCCAAAATCACTTTTGTCAAAGTATTTTCGCTGAATACTGCTCAACTCCTCATTAATGTCTATAGTATGCAGTTCTCCATCACTACTAAGACCTTCGGCAAGGCAGAGTGCAGAATATCCGGTGTAGGTGCCAATTTCCAGAATATATTTGGGCCGGATCAATTTGGACAAAAGACTTAGTACCCTGCCCTGATAATGCCCGGTTATCATTCTCGGCTGAATTACATTTAGGTGTGTTTCCCTTGTTAATTCTTGAAGTAGCAGGGGTTCATCTTCAGTATTAGAACTAATATATTTTTCTAAGTCGTCCGAAAGAAAATGCATAAGATATTTTATGCAAAAATATGGATTAAAATACTACCTTAGAATGTCTAACTCTGGCAGTTAAAATGGAAAATATTACGATTAGGCAGGCTACAATAGAAGACCTGCCGGTACTTTTAGATTTTGAGCAGGAATTAATAAAAGCAGAGCGGCCATTTGACCTTACTATAAGATCAGATAAGGTAAGTTATTACGATATAAGGGAATACATATTAAATAAGGAAGTTGAAGTTGTTGTTGCGGAACACAGGTCGGGGATAGTGAGCAGCGGTTATGCCCTGGCTAAAAAGGCCAGACATTATCTGGATCATCAGGAATATGCATATTTGGGGTTTATGTATACGCTTCCGGGATACCGTGGAATGGGGATCAACCAAAAAATCGTATCACATCTTATAAAATGGGCTAAAAACAAGGGCCTGAGGGAAGTGCGACTAACAGTTTACGAGGAGAATATTCCGGCAATTAAGGCTTATGAGAAAGCCGGATTCAAGGGTCATATAACTGAGATGAGGTTTAGAAGCGACTAATTATCAATTGGCGTTCTTCTTAACTCTGTAAATCGGAAGCGATATTGTATTTTTGAAAAAATTCCCGGAATGCAATTTCAAAACACACTGGCTTTTGCTAAGGAACTGGATGCGAAAGATCCTTTAAAATCTTACAGAGACGCATTTCATATCCCAAAAGTAGGAGGTGAGGATGTTATTTACTTTACAGGGAATTCATTAGGCTTGCAGCCCAAAATAACCCAGGAATATGTAGATGAAATAATGACTTCCTGGAAACAACTTGCCGTTGAAGGGCATTTTCGGGCAGAAAAACCGTGGTGGGATTATCATGAAAGACTGGCCGCGCCATTGGCCAAAGTGGTTGGAGCGAATGCCATAGAAGTCGCAGTAATGAATACCCTTACTGTGAATTTACATCTGCTTATGGTTTCCTTCTACAGACCAACCAGTACCCGCTTTAAGATTTTATGCGAAGAAAAGGCTTTTCCATCAGATCAGTATATGTTAGACAGTCAGATCAGATTTCATGGATTAGAGCCCAAAGAGACATTGGTGGCGATTAAGAAGAGAAAAGGGGAACATTTCTGGCGCACCGAAGATATAATTGAAACAATAGAATCCATAGGAGATGAATTAGCCCTGGTGCTCATAGGGGGAGTTAATTATTACAATGGCCAGGTATTTGATATGAAATCTATTACAGCTGCCGGAAAGGCCGTTGGTGCATTTGTTGGTTGGGATTTGGCTCATGCCGCCGGAAATATCGAACTTAAACTGCACGATTGGAATATCGACTTTGCTGCCTGGTGCAGTTATAAATATATGAATAGCGGACCAGGAAATGCCTCCGGCGTATTTATACATCAGAAGCACCTGAATAAAACTGATATACCGCGGTTTGAAGGATGGTGGGGTACAAAAAAAGAAACCAGGTTTTTAATGAAACCCAATTTTGAGCCCATAGAAACTGCCGATGCCTGGCAATTGAGCAATCCGCCTATACTCGCTGTTGCGCCTTATCTGGCTTCCTTAAAGTTATTTGATGAAGCAGGAATGGATGCATTGATAAAAAAGCGAAAGATCATAGTAGCTTATCTTGAATTTATACTGAACGAAATCTCAGAAGAAGTGAATGCTTCTTTCGAGATTATTACACCTGAGGCAAGGGGTTGTCAACTCTCTGTGTTACTTCATGGGGAAGGAAGACCTTTATTCGACTTTCTTATGAAAAAAGGGGTAATTACAGATTGGCGGGAACCTAATGTAATTCGCCTGGCTCCAACACCTTTTTACTGCTCTTATGAAGATATGTTCAGGTTTGGTCAAATTTTAAAAGACGGTATTTTATCAAAATTATGAGGCATCAGGTAGGCGCTCCGGAACTGTTTTTTTTTGAAGATGATGGGACAACTCCCAATAGTGTATTACCTGTTCTGATATACAAAAGGGCGTTTAGTAGTGCAGTTCCAGATCTGACAGCGGTTATGGAAAACTGTTTTAGTAGAAACAAATGGACAAATAACTGGCGAGATATTGTTTTAGCGCAGGATCACTATCACAGTACCACCCATGAGGTTTTGGGAATTAGCGAAGGAGCGGTTACCCTAAAACTAGGTGGTTTGCAAGGCAGGGAAATGGAATTCTTTGCGGGTGATGTTATTGTTATTCCGGCCGGAGTGGCACATAGTGCTACAACTGAGAAAACAGACTATCTGGTGGTAGGAGGTTATCCATTTAACTTATCCTGGGATATGATCTACTGCGAGCCGGATAAATATAAAGAGGCCGTTTCAAGAATCTCGAACTTGAGACTGCCGATATCTGATCCGATAAACGGCACAAAAGGCTACTTAACAACATATTGGACGGTCTAGTTTTAGAACAGAGAATGCAGATAGGCAGAAGGGGTTATTCCCTGCTTCTTCTTAAACTGTCTTGAGAAATAGGAAGGGTCAGTATATCCCGACTTAAACATTACCTCGGAGATAGGATATGGTGCTTCATTAAACAGTTCTATTGCTTTTCCAATCCTATACTCATTTACAAAGTGAATGAAGGATTTAGAGGTCATTTTTTTGAAAAACCTGCAAAATGAATTTGTCGTCAACCCAACTTCACTGGCAATATTCTGTGTTGATATAGGCTCTCTATAGTGAGAATTTACATATTCAAAAACGCTTTCTAACCTGTCTACGTCCGAACTTTTATATGAGGATGACAAATAGCTTTCAAAAACTGTTGAATAACAATTGCATAGTGCCATCTCTTCTAAGATTCCAATGACACTTATAAGTTTAAATGTGCTGCTGGCTGTCTCAATCAATTCAAAACTTGCAGATAATTTTTCTTTTAACCCGGTATTAAACAATAGTACTCTGCTCGATTTTTTAATTAATTCTCTTAATATTTTGAATTCTGGAAAAACTACGATTTTGTCCTCAACAAAGTCCTTGTCAAATTGTATCACAACTTCCATATTATCGCTCTTGTCCTTATTTCCAAAATCAGAATGTGGAATATTAGGACCTAAGAAGACAAGGGTGCCATCTTTATAGGGAATTTCTTTTGTGCCAATTCTTAAAGTACCAGAACCATTTCTTACATATACCAATTCGTACTCCGGGTGAATATGCCATCCTTCAGATTCGCATTGTTTCGTATGCGTGTATGTTGCCACCTTTAAAGAGGTATTCAGACTTACATCAATGTTTTCATAGATAGGAATCATAAGTCAAAATTAACATTAAAACACGATATAACTACCATTTAAGAATATATTGTCATAGCATTGGAATAATTCGGACAATGCCATTCCAGGCAAATAGAATTACTTTGCAAGTGAATAAATAGAACTAATTAATGAAGTCATTACGCCTAATCCTTTCCAACTCCAGATATTTTGGCCCGGCCTGGGTTTTCGCAAGTCTGAATATTTTATTTGGTACATGGGCGATATATATACCGACGGTCAAAGAGGATTTAAGTATTGATAAATCGCAATTAGGTATTGCCCTGTTCTTCCTTTCATTTGGGGTGTTCACGGTTTTTCCTATAGCCTCTCGGATCATTAATCGATTAGGGGTAGGACGGGCCACCTGGTTGGGTATAATATTACTTTGTATCTCCGCCATCTTCCCATTGATGGCTTTCAATTTTGTTACCCTGGCTATTGCTTTATTCTTTTTTGGTTCTGCAAATGGCTTTTTAGACATTTCAATGAATACTTTGGTTACCGAGATAGAGAAGGAAGACAAACAGAATTTTATGTCTGCTTCTCATGGTTTCTTCAGTTTAGGTGGTGTTATCGCCGGATTGGGGAGTTTTTTGATCGTAGTATTTGCAAATAGAATGTTGCATATGTTAATGGCAATTGCTCTTGTTTTTGGTATTAATTTCATATTTCACAAACGTTACAAGCATATTACAGCTGCGCCAATTGAAAAGGAAGCTTTTAGCTTTCGAAATTTTAAGCCTCTTCTTCTTTTAGGAGTTGTTTCCTTTATAGTTATGGGGAGTGAAGGCGCAATTGTAGATTGGAGTGGACTCTTTTTAAAAGAAGTATCTCTGGCACCAGAAGCTATTTGGGGTGCAGGATTCTTAGGATTTCAGCTTTTGATGACATTGGGCCGCTTCCTGGGAGATGCCATTAGTGCCCGTATTGGATCGGTAAAGATTGTTGCCCTGGGTGCTTCTATCGCATTATGCGGCTATATACTGGTCTTATTGACCAATACCTATTTAGCTATAACCGGGTTTGCCTTAACAGGTCTTGGTTTTTCGGTAATAATTCCTGAGTTATTTAGGATTGGTGGTAATGTTAAAGGAGTTGAATCTTCTCAGGGAGTTGCTTTTATAGCAGGGACGGGTTATGCAGGATTTCTAATGGCACCCCCTGTACTGGGTTTCCTGGCAGAGAGCGCCTCATTAAGTCTGAGTTTTACAGTTTTAACCGCTTGTTCTGTAGTTGTTCTTATCTCGGCAATAATCCTGGGAAAGCGCAGCAAATAAAAAAGTCTTAGCGCAAGCTTACAGACAGGTCGGTAAAGTATAATTTAAAAGAACCGTCTTCGTTTTTATGCATACGAGCAATTTTTAATCCGCCTTTATCCACATAATCTTCCCATGTGGTGACCGTATTAGGTTCTTCCCGATTACCTTTTCTAAAAACCCATTCCTTAACCGTATAGTCATTACCAAAATAGAAGTCATAAGCATCACCGGGAGTATATCCTCCTACCGTATTATATACTACGGTGAGTTTTTGAAGCGTGTCTCTACTGATCGGGGCGACCGCTTTTGGCGTATGTTTCTCGGTTAAATTGTACTTATCCCACATAATGTTGATCGGTGCAAGCATCCAGTATTTATCGTTTATAAAGGCGGCATCAACTTTAGCCGCTATACTGTCTATTGCGGCCCTGTTGTAAGTAGTTGTTTGGCCCATGGAAGTACCTGTTACTTCATTTTTTTTAATATTCCATACCCAACTGCGTTCAAAGTGTGCCGTATCCCTGTCAACATTGAAGGTAAACCTGAGTTCCTCAACCTTATCCCAATTATCAACTCCGTTGGCGGTTGCCAGTTTTTCCAGAACAGAAAGTTCTTCTTCAATGATCTGAGGCTCCACTTTTTTATCGGTTTTACAACTAACAGAGAATAAAGTAATCAGTATTATAAAGAGTACGTACTTTTTCATATTTTCAATTTTTGCTAAGGTAATAGGTTTTAAAGTTAAATGCTGGTTATTGAGAATCAAAAATTATCTTTTAGAACGACGCTATGTAGCAAATAATGCAACTGATTGGTGACTTTTGACAATAAAAAGTGTCTAATATTAACATAAGACCAATTAATCAAAACCTTTGGGAGCAGAAAATATTTATGAAAACCTCTCGGACCTGGAACTCGTGGAACAAATCGTTCTGCAAAACAACCCCTTGTTATTTGAGTTGCTATACGACAGGTATGCTAAAATAGTGTACAATAAATGCTATGGTTTTTCTAAAAGTATAGACGAAGCGAAAGACCTTACTCAGGACGTCTTTTTACACTTGTATTTAAAACTTCCTACTTTCAAGGGGAATTCAAAATTCTCTACCTGGTTATATGCGCTGACATATAATTATTGTACCAACTATGTCAATCGAGATAAAGGAAGAAAATTGGATGATAGGGTAGTGCACAATGCTGAAATGGAATACGACAAAATTTCCTTTGCAGTCAAAGAAGAAAGTATATTCCAGATGAGATCGGACAGATTGAAAAAGGCATTGCAGCTTATTTCAGCTGAGGACAGATCTATCTTACTGCTAAAATATCAGGATGATGTTGCGATAAAAGAACTGGTGACCATTTTGGAAATTAGTGAGAGTGCAGTAAAAATGAGACTGAAGAGAGCAAAGATGAAAGTTTTGGAAACCTATAAAAAACTCCCTTAGATGGCTAAGAAAGATAAAAGAAATCCTTTTAAGGAGCTCGAAAGATCATTGCTGGAGGTACCTCCGGAAATGAAGAAAAAGGTCATGAACGATATTGCAGCTGCAAAGCTGATTATTGATATGGGATCATTGTATACCTATAACTACACTGCGGCAGTTAAGGACGTGTTGCGGAAGAAAAAGGGAAAAAAATAAATAAAGTATAAAAATCAACAACTCAAGTTATGGAAACAATTAATGAATGGAAAGATTTAACAATTACTTCTTTAAAGACCATGGGAGCAGATATTGCTTCGACCTTGCCCAATATCATTGGAGCAATATTTGTTCTTATCATCGGCTGGTTGATCACCAGGTTTGTAGCATTTTTGCTTAAAAAAATACTGCGTCTGGCCAAAGTGGATAAACTTACAGACAAGTTGAACGATTCTAATCTCTTTGGAGACACCGATGTAAAGATCAAAGTATCCAAAGTGATCGTTGGCTTTGTCAAATGGATCATGTTTCTGGTGTTTCTGATAGTAGCCGCAGATATTATGAACTGGGAAATCATTTCTACGGAAATTGGAAATTTACTGCGTTATCTCCCAAGGCTTTTCAGTGCTATTGCATTATTTATGATTGGTCTTTACATCGCTACTTTTATTAAAAAAGCCATACTCGGCATTTTCGAATCATTTGAGTTCAGCGGGTCTAAAATAATTAGCAGTCTTGTTTTCTACATTATTGTAATTTTTATAACCATAACTGCCTTAAACCAAGCCGGAGTGGATACTACTATCATTACAAATAACGTCACCATAATTCTGGGAGCATTTCTTCTGGCGGTATCCATAGGGCTTGGGTTAGGTTCTAAGGACATTATTAGCGATTTACTAAACACTTTTTATACCCGTAGAAATTATATGGTCGGGGACAAAGTAAAATTGAAGGGAATAGAAGGGACTATAGAGGCAATAGATAACGTTTGCATGACCTTGAAAACAGCAGAAGGAAAAACAATAATTCCTATTAAGGAAGTGGTGAATAGCAGAGTAGACATAGATTCATAATTGATTGTTGTTGTCTGCTTGGGCAGGATTCCGGTGGGGAGTCCTGCCCTTAATATAATTATTAATTAGGAATTTAAATATTTATTACCTCTTCAAATGCAATGGCCAAAATAGAATGCATCAAGGTATTTTCTCAAAAAGCTGATCTGAACAAAATTGTAACGCCTTTAGTAATTTCGATAAATGCAAAATTGAAATTCCTTCCTGTAGAAGTAAATTTTAAGATGCATTATCAGTTACACTTCTTTATCCTTGATGCATGCACGGATATGGAAACTACGGTTCTTCTGGTCAATTGGGATGAGGCGGTAATTTGCCAAAATAAGAGTGACCTAAATAATGTTTTAGATCATCTGAATATAGGCATTGAGGCCGTTGAAGGGGAGGTTAATATTAAAAAAGTTGCAACAATTGTCAACCGGGATAAGGAGGTTGTTTGCGGAATTAAAGTATTGGCAAAACTTGTCCCCGTTATCTCAGAAGCAACCAAATTGTCTAATAATTATCTTTTCGATCTTCAGCTGATGTAGCACTTTTTCCGGTTAATTCTGCCTTCATTAAAGATCGGTTTTGCAGGAGCATCTATTCCCAATAAATTGATTAATTTTGACTTTAAATCAAAAAATAGGAATGAGTTCAAAAAAAGGGAAAGTTCAGGAGGCAATTCAGGAAAAGTTATTGGAAGAACGAAAGGTTTTCCTTTGGGGGATGGTTGACGATGATTCTGCCAAACATGTAATAGACAGGTTACTTTACCTGGATCTTCAGAGTAATAAAGAAATACAGTTGATCATTAATAGTCCTGGAGGCTATGTTACATCCGGGTTTGCGATATATGATACCATAAGTCAAATTAAGAGTCCCGTTTCTACAGTTTGTTCGGGCCTGGCAGCTTCAATGGGTTCTATACTCCTTTCGGTTGGTAAAAAAGGAAGAAGATTTATTCAGCCCCATGCAAAAGTAATGATACACCAACCTAGTGGTGGGGCCAGAGGACAGGCATCCAATATTGAGATCCAGGCAAAGGAAATTCTCAAAACCAAAGAATTAGGTGCCAGGATTCTCGCAGAAAACTGTGGTCAGAAAGTAGAGAAAATCCTAAAAGATTTCAACAGGGATTATTGGATGGATGCTGATGAGTCTATAGCCTATGGGATAGTGGACGGGGTCCTGGAATAGGAGTATTAGTTCTGTTCCTATTTGTATTCAAACATATTAATACTAATCCTGGTAAGAATAAAAAAAGTCCTTCGCCATTTAAGAGAGAAGGACTTTGGGGATATATATGGACGCCTAAGCGGAAAATTTATAATATATACGTATAAATTACCCCTTCCGGTCTGTATTTACATGTTAAAAAAGGTTTAAATTCCGATTAATATAAAAGTGCTATTTTCATTACTTTAGCAGCCAGCTAATTAACCATATCGGCAAGGCAGAAACTGCATGACACAAATTTCCAGAAAAATAGCGATTGCGGGATCCGGTTTGGTTGGTTCACTTCTCGCCATTTATTTACGAAAATTAGGGCACAATATTACAGTGTTTGACCGCAGGCCGGATATCCGTACCATAGATTTCTCAGGAAGGTCTATTAACCTTGCTATGAGCAATAGGGGGTGGAAAGCATTACGAGAAGTAGGTATTGAAGACAAGGTCAAAGAAATTGCAATTCCTTTGGATAAACGTGCCATGCATGTTGATAATAAACCAGTGTATTTCCAAAAGTACGGGAAGGAAGGAGAAGCTATTTGGTCTATTTCCCGGGGTGTTCTCAACAGAACTATGATAGATCTGGCTGAACAAGCCGGAGTTGTTTTTAGGTTTAATGAGAAAGTTTGGGATATTAATCTTCCTGAAGCAAAGTTGTTTACCGGAGAATCAGAGAAAAGTGCCTGGAAGGAATACGATTTTGATATGGTATTTGGCTGTGATGGAGCCTTCTCAAGAATAAGACATAAAATGCAAAGGCGCAGTCGGTTCGATTATTCCCAGGATTTCATTAATGTTGGTTACAAAGAACTTACTATAGCTCCTAACAAGGACGGATCCCATAAATTAGATAGAAATTCTTTCCACATTTGGCCGAGAGGAAGATTTATGTTTATAGCGATGCCAAATTTGGATGGCAGTTTTACATGTACCTTATTCCTGCCATTTGAGGGCGAAGTTTCCTTTGAAAGTATTAAAAATAAGGAAGATGTCAGGGTATTTTTTAAGACTTATTTTCCAAACGTGGTGGACGATATTGAAAATCTATTGGAAGATTTTTTTAGAAACCCTACAAGTGCAATGGTCACTATGAAATGCTATCCGTGGACGTATTGGGACAAAGTAGCTCTGGTGGGGGATTCGGCCCATGCGATAGTGCCATTTTATGGACAGGGAATGAATGCGGGTTTCGAAGATATCTACACGTTATATCGTATTATCGGAAAACATGGGAACGATTGGGAACGCATTTTTGAAGAGTATCAGATTAGCAGGAAACCGAATGCTGACGCCATCGCGGAATTGAGCTACAGGAATTTTGTGGAGATGAGCAGCAAAACTGCGGATGTAATGTTTCTCCTTCAAAAGAAAATTGAAAAACGATTTGCAGCAAAACATCCGGATAAATGGATACCGGTGTATTCCAGGGTAACATTTTCAGAAAGGCCTTATGCAGAGGCGCTGGCCATTGGTGATGTACAGGAGAGTATAATGCAACAGATAATGAAATTGCCCGATATTACCGGGATATGGGATTCTGAAGAAGTGGAGAACCGGATATTGAACTTAGTAATGGAAAATAAAAAAGCCCTCAAATATTAAAATGAAGGCTTTTAATTTCTGGTCCTTAGAACCTTATATTTTCGAGAACATCTTATGCATTTTTTCTTGTTCCTCCTCTGCCAATGCAGGATCTACAAGAATACGTCCACTGTGTTCATCTGTAATTATTTTTTTACGAGACGCAATTTCTACCTGCACCTGAGGTGGAATGGTAAAGAATGATCCGCCTGATGCCCCTCTTTCTATTGGTACTACAGCCAGACCATTTTTAACATTATTTCTAATGCGTTTATAGGCCTGTATTAACCGATCTTCAATTTGCTTCTCAAATTTTACAGATTTGGCCAATAATTCCTTTTCTTCCTTTTCAGTTTCGGCGAGGATAGCATCTAACTCACTTTTTTTGTGTTTTAAATGGGCTTCACGTTCAGATAATTTCTCTTTTGTTTCAGAGATCACTTCTTTCTTCTGATCGATTTGTGCTTTGAACTCTTTTATGTTTTTCTCTGCCAGCTGAATTTCCAACTCCTGGAATTCCACTTCCTTGGCCAGGGAATTAAACTCCCTGCTATTGCGCACATTTTTTTGCTGTTCTGCGTATTTTTTTATCAGAACCTTGGCCTCTTCAATTAGATTCTTCTTTGCGGTAATCTCATAATTAATGGTCTCCACATCGGTCTTTAACTTATCCATTCTTGTCTTAAGTCCAAGTACTTCATCTTCCAGATCCTGGACTTCTAAGGGAAGTTCACCACGAACATTTCTAATTTCATCTACGCGGGAGTCTATCAGTTGCAGGTCATAAAGTGCTCTTAACTTTTCCTCTACAGTTACTTCTTTCTTTGTTGCCATATTTTAAAAATACTTGATGGGATTTGTTTTACTCTCCGATAAAGAGATTGCAAAATTAGGCATTTTTTTTGTAAGATAGTCCACCAAGAGATTTTTTGTAAACTGCTCAGACTCATAGTGTCCAATATCTGCTATTACTATCTTAGCTTCGGCTTCAAAAAACTGATGATATTTAATATCTGAGGTAACTATTATATCTGCCGCTGCACTTATGGCAGCTCCGATTGCAAAGGAACCACTTCCGCCCAGGACAGCAATTTTTTTAACATCCTTACCCAGAAGCGCTGAATGTCTTATACAGGAGGTATGCATTTTGGTTCTTAAATGTTCAAGGAAATCATTTTCGCTCATTGGGTTGCGAAGATCACCTATCATACCCATCCCAATATTTTGATTCTTATTGTCCAGAGTATACAATTCATAGGCTACTTCTTCATAAGGGTGAGCTTCAAAAAGAGATTTTAATATAGCCGTTTCTCTTTCTGCGGCGAAGGTGATATTAATTTGAGTCTCTTTTTCATAATGCAGTTCCCCTGTTTTACCTTTTCGCGGGTTACTGTGTTCGCCGGGCTTAAAGCTCCCTGTTCCATCTATTGTAAAGCTGCAATTAGTGTAATTTCCTATAGACCCTGCTCCGGCCTCAAAAAGTTTTGTTCTTAAGTTATCTGCCTCCGATATAGGTGCGTATGTGATGAGTTTCTTAATATTACCTTTTCTGGGAATTAGAATTTTAGGTTTAAAAATCTCTAATACCTCACAAATCTTGGCGTTAACCCCTTCTGTTGAGTTGTCAAGTGCCGTATGCATGCAATAAATGGCAATGTCATTTTGAATGGCTTTTAAAACAACCCGTTCCACATAGGTTGCACCGGTAATTTTTTTTAGGCCGGAAAAAATGATGGGGTGGAAACTAACAATAAGATTGAATTTCCCTGCGATGGCTTCATCAATGACCTCTTCGAGTGTGTCTAGCGTTACCAGTATTCCGGTAACCTTGAGTTCGTAATCCCCCACAAGAAGTCCTACATTATCAAATTCTTCAGCATACTGCAATGGCGCTAATTCTTCGAGTATATCAGTGACTTCTTTTACAATCATTTGATTAGTTTAAGGCTATCAAAGATAAAATATTATATTTTCGTTGCTAATGCAATTTTTGAGAAAAATAGCTTTTCCATTTTCGCTGGTATATGCCCTTGTTGTATACATTAGAAATTTCTTGTACGATCAGGGTGTTATAAGTTCAAAGGGGTATAAAACCCCTACAATATGTGTCGGGAATCTTAGTGTGGGCGGTACAGGCAAAACACCTATGATCGAGTTACTGATAGAAATGCTTCAATCCCAAAAGATAGCTGTCTTAAGCAGGGGCTATCGTCGGAAAACCAAAGGTTTTGTCCTATTAACCGAAGAAAGCACTTCGGAGCAGGTTGGAGATGAACCTTTACAGATTTTCTCCAAATATCCCAAAGTTAAGGTTGCTGTTGATGAAGACAGGCAACGCGGAATATCCTATTTAGAAAAGGAGATAATTCCTGACCTGATTTTATTGGATGATGCCTTTCAACACAGAAAAGTGCGGGCTAAATTTTCGATTCTCCTCAGTGCATACGATGATCTTTATGTGGACGACTGGTATTTACCTACGGGAAATTTACGGGATAGTAAACGACAGTCGAGAAGGGCAGATATTATAATTATCACCAAGTGCCCGGAAAACTTAGGCGCTAAAGAGCAGTCGCGCATAATAAGTAAAATTAATCCTTTGGCCTCTCAGGAAGTACTATTTAGTAAGTTGGTTTATAATGATGAAATAATGGGCTTTAATGCCGGGATACAATTAACCGAATTGAAGTCCAGAAAGGTAACCTTGGTAACGGGGATCGCCAATGCAAATTCGCTTGTTAAATATTTACAGCGTATTGGTTTGGAATTTGAACATCTCCCATTTAAAGACCATCATTTCTTTACAGATAAAGAAGTAAACATGCTGAACCTTAAGTCCTTTTTGCTCACTACGGAAAAGGATTATTTTCGCTCCAAAGGTCAGCTAGATACACTAAGTTTTATCAGGGTTAAACATGAATTCCTCGGGAACGGACATAAAGTACTGAAGAGGATGCTAAATGAGGTACTAGGAAGCTGATTTGTTGATCTTTTTCTCCAGTATATTTTCGCCAATTTTTTGATAAAAGACTTCTGGTTTAAAGGGTTTGGTTACCACATCATTGCAACCGGCAGCATAGAAGTTTTCAAGGCTGTCGTCCAGGGAAATAGCTGTGAGCGCAATTATCGGTATTTCCTTGTCAAATTTTCGTATTCGTATGGTTGCTTCAACACCACTAATTCCCGGCATATGTATATCCATTAAGATACCGTCATAATCGTTTTCATTAGCCATGGAAACTGCATCAGTACCGTTACTGGCTATATCACAATTGATACCTCTTTTATTGAGCATCTTCTTTGTGATTACCTGGTTAATCTTATTGTCCTCTACAACCAATACAAAAAGTCCGTTTAGGTCATAATCTTTGCGGGTAATCTCAAACGGAATATCGTCAACAAGACTATCCTTGCTTTTTAGGTTTAGTTCAAAAAAGAATGAACTTCCTTTACCGGTCTCAGAATGTAAGCGGATATTACTGTCAAAAAGTCCAAGTAAGCTTTTGACTATGGTAAGACCAAGGCCAGTGCCGCCATACTCCCTGTTAATTTGAATAGAACCCTGTTCAAAACTATCAAAAATGTGTTCCTGTTGCTCCTTTGATATACCAATGCCATTGTCCTTGACTTCAAAATAAAGTGTTACATCCTCTTCTACCTTTTTCATTAATTTGGCAATGACAATAACTTCTCCCTGTTTGGTAAATTTCAGTGCATTACCTACCAAATTCATAAAAACCTGGGACAATTTCAATGGGTCGCTCATGAGATGGCCGGGAATGGCCTCATCATAATCCAGTATTATTTTGGTATTATTTTCTTTGGCACTTTGCTGGAGTGAACTTATAACATCAGAAAGCACTTTTTTTAAGTTGAACTCTATTTTTAAAGGCTCCAACTTGTCTGCATCAATCTTGTTAATTTGGAGGATATCATTAATAAAATTTAAAAGATAATCGCCCGAGAACTTTAAGGATTTTAAATGTTCTTTTTGATTTTCACTCGGATTTTCATCAAGAAGCAGATGTGTTAAACCGGTGACTGCATAAAGTGGTGTCCTCAGCTCATGACTAACCGTGGACAGGAAATTTGTTTTTGCCTCCATTGCCTGGACTGCTGCGTCTCTTGCAGCCTGCAGTTCCCTGTTTTTGGTCTGGAGCAGATCATTTGTTTTTAACTTGATCTGATTGTTTCTATAAAGGGAAACTGCCAGTAACGAGATAATGGTTAGAAAAGCAGATGTCAGAATTGCTGTAATCTCCGACCGATTTACGTTCTCCTTTAATTCATTAATTTCTTCCTGCTGCTGGTTAATGACGTCGTTCATCCTTTCGAACTGTATTCTTTCAGCAGTCTTGGTTTCAGTCTTGGTTTTTTCAATATTAAATATTGAATCTTTGATTTTCAGCAGGTTTCTGTTATGTAGCAGCGATAAATCGTATTTGCCAATTTTCTCATAAGTTGCTCCCAGAAGTTCATTGGCCTCAAATACTTCTTTTGAAAATCTATTTGCCTGAGCTAATGCCAGGGCATTTTTGGAGTTATCCAGACTTTGATCAAAATTTTCAGTATTGGAATAGAGTTTTGCCAGTCCCAAATGTGACTTGGTTGTTAAATATGCACTTTCGTATATATCCGTATTTATTACGAGAGAATTAAAAATTTTTGTTGCGCTGTCATATTTTTCAATTGTCAGGTAAATATTGGCTTCGAGCAAATGAATATTATTCAATAAGTTTCGGTCATTGTTTAATTGCCTTGCTTCATTGAGCATAAAAATGGCCTGAAAATTATTGCCGCTGTCATATAAAAGAATGGCTTCAATAAACTTGTGTACCGCATGTCCGTATGGATATTCCAGATCTTTTAGAAGCACGGTCGCCCTGTCCCAGTAAAAGATAGTATTTTCCCTTTTATCCAGTTCAAAGTACAAGAGGGCAAATTTGTGATAGCATTCTACCAGGCCTTTCTCATCTTCGTTTTTTTCGGCAATTTCAGCCGCTTTATCCAAAGACTCGAGTGCCAGATCTATTACATTGGCGTTTTTGTATCTTCTGGCTTCGTCAAATCGGGCTTCTATACCATTATTAGATAGGGCAATACTGTCCTGGGCCCAGGAAGTCTGAAGCATCGTGAAAACAAGCAGTGCAAGAAGTACTGCTTTATGTCTGATATGGGGCAAAGCGCTTATCAAATGTGTTTCTTAGGTATCAATAAATAAATTAAATCTATCAGTCGGCTGCTATAACCAGATTCATTGTCGTACCAACCTATTATTTTGACCATTTTCCCGATTACCGAAGTCATCTGAGAATCAAACGTACAGGAGTAATAACTATTGTTTATATCCACTGAAACTATAGGATCTTTCGTATAAAAAAGTATGTTTTTTAACTCATTTTTTGAAATATCGCTAAAAGTAGCATTAATTTCTTCAATTGTGGTTGCCTTTTTAACATTGAGTGTGATGTCTGTTAACGAACCATTTGGCACGGGAACCCTTATGCCACAACCGCCAATGGAATGGGCGAGATGCGGAAATATTTTTGTTAGCGCCTTCGCAGCTCCTGTAGTTGTGGGTACTATAGATTGGGAAGCTGCCCTGGCTCTTCGAAGATCCCTGTGAGGCTGATCGTGCAGACTTTGGTCAGATGTATAGGAGTGTACTGTAGTTATATAAGCCTGTTCAACCCCAAAATGATCATCAACGACCTTAATCATTGGTGCTGCATTATTTGTCGTACAGGAGGCATTGGATATAATTTGATCATTTTTGTCAATTATATGTTCATTAACACCACAAACAACCATCTTAATTGTATCATCCTCAGGAGGAACAGATAAAATAACTTTTTTGGCGCCATTGTCCAGGTGAAATTGCAGTGTTTCTCTTGTTTTGAACTTGCCGGATGCCTCGATGACAATCTGTACATCACAGTTGGTCCAGGGTATGTCTCGGGGATGATCAAAATTATAAAGTTTAACCACAGTACCGTCTACCATAATACCGTCGTTTGTTGCCGCTACCTCTTTTTGAAATACTCCGTGAATACTATCATATTTTAGCAGGTGTGCCATGGTTTTGGGGTCTGCCAGGTCATTGATGGCGGTAACCTGAATATCAGGGTTATCTTCTAAAAGCCGGAATAGCGTTCTGCCAATTCTACCAAACCCGTTAATGCCAATGTTGATTTTTTTCATCCTAAAGAAAAGTGGGAGTCTAAATATTTTTAATTATGAACCTTTCCCGGCCTGTATGGGGTAATCGCTTATATGTCATCTCATCTATTCCAAAGTAAGCAAAAGTGATTTAGCTGTTATTCACCAAGCCAATAAACCAGACTTCATTAATGCTATTCTTACAGTAGTTTGCAGCCTATTACAAAATATGCTTGTGAGCCTTATAGGAGGATCTTACCAATGCTCCGCTTTCAACATGTCTAAAGCCCATTTTAAGTCCAAGTTCGCGGTATTTTTCAAATTGCTCCGGCACTATAAATTCTTTTACCGGAAGATGTTTTTTAGAAGGTTGCAGGTATTGCCCCAGCGTAACTACATCTACTTTTACACGTCTGAGATCTTCCATTGTTGTGATAACTTCTTCTTCCAACTCTCCTAGTCCAAGCATAATGCCCGACTTTGTGCGTTTTGCCCCGGCCTGCTTTAAATATCTCAACACCTCAAGGCTTCGCTCATATTTTGCCTGGATACGGACTTCTCTGGTGAGTCTTTTTACAGTTTCCATGTTGTGTGATATTACTTCGGGCGACACTTCAATAATTCTATCCAAATGTTGAGTAATTCCTTGAAAATCGGGTATTAAAGTTTCTAAAGTGGTATTGGGATTCATTCTGCGAATTGCCTTAATTGTTTCGGCCCACATTATAGACCCCATATCTTTAAGGTCATCCCTGTCTACGGAGGTTATAACGGCGTGTTTTATGGACATTATCTTAATAGATCTGGCTACTTTTTCCGGTTCTTCCCAATCTAGCTGTTGCGGTCTTCCGGTCATCACACCACAAAAACCGCAGGATCTGGTACAAATATTCCCTAATATCATAAAAGTCGCCGTACCCTCGCCCCAGCACTCACCCATGTTTGGGCAGCTACCAGAAGTACATATTGTATGCAGGTCGTATTTATCTACCAGGCCCCTGAGTTGCGTATATTTCTTTCCTGTTGGCAGTTTAACGCGCAGCCATTTTGGTTTGCCTTTAGGTGGCTGAATATGTTCAATAGTGTCGGTACTCATGCAAAAATTTTAATCAAAGATACGAACAAATTGGCGATTGAATTTTATTTGAAACCCTCTTCGGATAGTGATTTGGGTTAACCGTATTACCTGAGATCAGGCCTTGTTTTTTATGATTTTGGCTAACAGGTTTTTAGCACGCAAAAGCTTCACTTTAATATTGTTAATGGGTTCCCCCAAAGCTTCAGCAATTTCAACATAAGAGCGTTCATTAAAGTAGCGAAGGTTAATAACTTCCTGATAATGTGGTTTAAGCTTCTTGATATCTTCTAAAAGCGTTGCAAGATTTTGTTCAGTTATCAGACGATCCTCCACAGTTGGTGCGTCATCCAGCACTTTTTTTATTGCATCATTATTACTGCCGTCCACATTGCCTAAAACGTTTCGTTTGTTTTTCCTTATTAGATCCACATGCAGGTTTTTGGAAATGGCAATCAACCAGGTTTTAAATTCATACGAATCGTCATACGAATTTATTTTATCAAAAGCTTTTGAAAAAGTCTGGATCGTGATATCCTCAGCATCATTTTCGTTTTTTGTGCGAATCAATTGAAATCCATAGACATCATTCCAGAAATTGTCAAGCAATGTACTGAAGGCAATTTGATTACCGGTTTTGGCACTTGCGATGGTGGTCTTTAGTAAATCATTAGAATTATCCAAACTAGCCTAAGGGTGTTATTACGAAATAATGTCAATTTCCGGTAAGTCGAGTACAGCTAAATTGACTGGCTAGTATCTTTTCTGCAATCCTGTTCATAGGGCATTTTTCCGCAATACCCACAGGCCTCACCATCTTTGTTCAGGTAAGGGTTCTGACTGGCACAAGTGCCTGCAAACTTACCGTCTTTTTGGGACCATATTTTTATAGCGATACCAGCAAAAGCCAACGCTAATAGCCCTATTGTTAGTAATACTAGCTTCATATTAAAACTTTGGGCAAAGATACAAAATAAAAGTCCTGATCCCCACAATTGTCGGGATCAGGACTTTAAGCTATTAAGCTCCTTGGGTTCTAGTATTTGATATTGGCCACAATATTCTGAACTGTAGGAGTATCATTACCTCCCTGTGGTTCTATTGTGATGTAACCTACCGCATTCTCTGCGTAGGGTAGAGGCCATAATTTATCTTTATCGTCAACATTTTTCAATACTCCCAAGTTTACCATTTCCCCATTCACTTCTGCCCACATCTGGTAGCATTTGTTTTCTGGTAAATTAGGAAGGTTTCGGACATTGATATACGAAAGTTTCTTCACAGGATTGATATAGGCCACTGCTTTTAATTCCTTCGCTTTTTTATTGCCATTAACCACGTATTTCTTGGTCTGTGGATTATTGAGAACAATGAACTGATTTCGAACATCTTCCAATTGTTCTTTCATGTCCAATTCAAGATTCTTGATCTTACTGTTAACAATGGCATTTTCATCTTGCAGATCCTGGCTTTGATCCCAGAAAAAGTAGGAAGAACCTGCAAATATGAATGCAGCAATGCTTGCTGCAATAGCATAACGTCTGAACTTTCTTCGCCCGGCGTTCTCCGCTTTAATGCGTAGCATAATCTTTGCCTTAAGCCCTTCAGGAGCCTTTATGGCATGTATCTTGGCAAAGGTTTCTAAATTTTCCTGCAGTTCGTTATAGGTCTTTCTAACCTCGGGATACATCGCAATATACCGCTCAACCTGTTGGGACTCCTCCTGGGTAGTGGTACCTATAAGGTATTTTTCCAACAGATCTGTGTCTAGAAATATGCGTATTTTTTCTTTCATTTGCTTCAGTTTATTTATCCTTCAATCAGCAATATCCACAGTTTTTGTGCTATAGCTGGCTAAAGAGTAGCGTTACAAACTCAATTTATCAGGTCTAATACAAATGGCAACAGCAGCATAGAATTTCCATAGATCTTTTTGAGTTCCCTTAAACCAATTTTTAATCTAGATTTTATAGTTCCTAATGGAATATCTAGTTCATCACTGGCTTCCTGCTGTGTCATCCCCTGAAAAAAAAGGGCATCTAACACAACCTGGTACTTGGTCTCAATTTTTTCCAGGTTCTCTTTAACATCCATGAACTCTGGCTTAATGCTGTTGACACCTAAGTTATATACGTCCGAAACATCAATTTGGATTTCCTTATCAGATTTAGTGTTTACACTTCGGAGTTTATCTATAGCAGTATTTCTGGTGATTCTGAATAACCAGGTGAAAAGTTTGGCCTTTGTTGAATCATAGGAATCCGACTTTTTCCAAATCTTGACAAAGCTTTCCTGAAGTACATCCTGCGCCATTTCTTCGTCGCGTACCACCTTATAAGCAACTCCAAGGAGGGTATCCCCATAGTGCTCGTATAGCAGCGAAATGGCCTTGTCATTTCGCTCCAGAAGCAGTTCAACAATATGTTTCTCAAGAAGTGCGCTCATAGCATGGTTACAAAATCAAAAAATTTTCAACAAAAAAGCATCCAATCTTGTAATTCTAACCGTATATAGGTTAAACGCTAATATATAAAATTGATTGTTATATACTTAGCATCTCAATTTTAATTAGATAAATGTACAACTGGTTATTGTACATTTAGTTTTTGGTTAGTTTGGTTTGGTATAGCCCCTGAGAATACTTTTTTCAGGGGTTATTTTTTTATTGAATGTTCCCGGTGCTTCAGTCACTTACTAAGTTAGTTAATTTTTGGAAAGATTACTCAATAATATTTACTTCCGGAAGAATTTTAATGCGGAATTTACTTAATACTGCGTCCTGAATTTTATGTGCCAGCTTCAGGATTTCTTTTCCGCTAGCACCTCCGTGGTTGACAAGCACCAGCGCCTGATTTTTATGTACTCCCGCTTCGCCAAACTTTTTGCCTTTGAAGCCGCATTGTTCTATAAGCCACCCAGCGGGTATTTTGTATTCTTCATCTGAAACCCTGTAGTAGGGTGCAGCCGGATGTTCCTTCTCAAACTGAAGAAACTCAGTTTTTTTAAGTACCGGATTTTTGAAAAAACTGCCGCTATTGCCCAATTCCTCCGGATCTGGTAATTTCCTTCGCCTTATGGCTACAACGGCCTGGGAAATATCCTGAATGCTGGGGTTTACTATTTTATTATTCTCCAGTTCCAGATCGATAGCCCCATATGATGTATTAAGCAAATGGTCTTTTTTGGTCAGTTTAAGCCTTACCGAACTAATAATATACCTGCCTTTTCCTTCATTTTTAAAAAATGAATCCCGGTATCCAAAATTACAGGTTGCTTTTGAGAAAGTTTCAATTTTATTGGTTTTAACGTTCAGCGCATCGCAACTATCAAAGACATCTTTTAGTTCTACCCCATATGCACCAATATTCTGAATTGGTGCTGTTCCTGTATTACCCGGAATAAGTGATAAGTTCTGCAGCCCGCCATAATCATTATCCAGGGTCCACAGTACCAGATCGTGCCAGTTTTCTCCAGCCATTACTTCAATCAGCACATTTTTATCATCTTCCTCAACAATTAAAATGCCTTTCATATTGATATGCATGACAAGGGCATCAATATCTTTGGTAATCAGCATATTACTTCCACCACTGATAATGAATTTGTCGGGATGCTCATCTAATTGAAGGACCTGTTGTAATAGTTCTAAAGTGGTGATTTCAACAAAATAACGCGCCTTGGCCTCAATGCCAAAGGTGTTGTACTTTTTCAGGGAGATATCTTTTTGTATCCTCATTATCCCTTATACGTTTTTAAGGCTTCTCCCAGTATAGATACCGCTTTTTTAAGGCGCTCTTTTTCAAGGACATAGGCTATTCTAACCTGATTTTTCCCCAAACCCTCTGTGGCGTAAAATCCGGCAGCGGGTGCAATCATTACAGTTTCTCCATTTACATTAAAATCTTCGAGTAACCATCGGGCAAAATCATCTGCGTCTTTGACAGGAAGCTGGGCTATACAATAAAAGGCACCTTGTGGCTTGGCCACTATTACCTTATCCAATTTCTCCAATTCTGATATCAGAAGGTTACGTCGGCCAACATATTCTTCTATTACTGCATCAAAATAACTTTGTGGCGTTTCCAGTGCGGCTTCGCTTGCAATTTGTGCATATGTGGGTGGTGAAAGTCGGGCCTGGGCGAATTTCATAGCGGTTTTGATCACGGCAGGGTTTTTTGAGACCAGACAGCCAATTCTTGCACCACACATGCTGTATCGTTTAGAAACAGAATCAACGACGATTGCATGGGATTCGAGTCCTTCTTCCTGCAGGATAGAGTAATGTTCCTTGCCGTCATATGCAAATTCCCTGTATACCTCATCAGCTACAAGAAAAAGGTCGTGCTTTTTCACAAGAACTGCCAGCTTCTGTATTTCGGCCCTGCTGTATAAATAACCGGTTGGATTGCCTGGATTACAAATAAGTATTGCTTTGGTCCTGGCAGTGATTTTCTTTTCAAAATCCTCAATAGGAGGGAGCGCAAAATTATCTTCTATCCCAGAAACAACGGGTATAACTGTTAATCCTGCTGCGGTAGCAAAACCATTGTAGTTTGCATAAAAAGGTTCAGGAATAATTATCTCGTCCCCGGTATCTGCTATGGAACCCATCGCAAAAGATAAGGCTTCAGAGCCACCTGTGGTTACGATAATGTCAGCTGCCGATATAACGACCGACTGTTTTTTATAATACGCAGCTATTTTGGTACGGTATTCTTCTGTGCCTTCGGTTCTGCTATAGGCAAGAACTTCAATATCATTGTGCTTAACAGCATCCAGGGCTACCTTAGGAGTTTTGATATCTGGCTGACCTATATTCAGGTGGATAACGCTTATTCCTCTTTTTTTAGCGTCTTCAGCAAAGGGAACCAATTTTCTAATAGGTGATTCCGGCATGGATAGCCCTTTATTGGAGATCGATGGCATAGTTGTGAAATTTTAGGCAAAAATGAGAAATCAATCCTAAGAATACAACTTAAACCAGAACAATACCTCTAATAGCCTCCTCAATACCTTTCATCTAACATTATGTTAAATATCTCCAGACCACTGCTCTTTTTCGTAACTTTAAAAGACAATCTGTTTAAGGCTAGGGATTTGCGCATTAAATTACGATATATCACTTTGGTTTTATTATGCCTTCCATTCATGGGAGCGGCACAGGGTTATCATATGGCCAAAGGAGAAAAATACCAGAAAGTTAATTTTCAGCTGATCAATAACCTTATTATCATTCCACTTGAGGTTAATGGCGCAAAACTGAGCTTTATCCTGGACTCCGGGGTTAGTAAGCCTATTCTTTTCAATTTATCTGATCAGGATTCCATACAGCTCAACAACGTCTCGGAAATAACTATTAATGGCCTTGGAGAAGGGGAACCTTTAAAGGCGCTTAGTTCTACCGGAAATCGATTTAGGTTAAAAAGGATGCAGAACAACAATCAATTGTTGTACGTGGTTTTAGATAAGTCGATGAATTTTTCTCCAAGCCTAGGTATACCTATTCACGGCATTATCGGCTATGACCTTTTTCGGGATTTTGTAGTAGACATTAATTATAGCAGCAAAGTGATAAAGTTTTACGATCCTGAACACTATAAACCCAAAGAAAATAAAAAGTACAGGACCTTACCATTGTCAATAATTAAGAGTAAGTCTTATATAGATGGGGAGATATATCTCAAAGAAAAGCGAAATGTTGAAGTAAAACTATTGGTTGATACCGGTAGTAGTGATGCCATATGGTTATTTCAGGATGAGGAGAAAGGAATTGGCATCCCGGAAAAGAATTATGACGATTTCCTGGGAAAAGGTTTGAATGGAAATATTTTCGGCAAAAGAACCAAAGTAAACAGTATCAAAATAGCCGATTTTGACCTGAAGGATGCAAAGGCGGCATTTCCCAATATGCAATCTTTTAATGCTATTAAAGATTTAGGTGATAGAAATGGCAGTATAGGAGGGGAGATTTTAAAGCGATTTAATATCGTATTCAATTATCCAAAACACACTATTACGCTTAAAAAAAATGGATATTTCAAAACCCCTTTTCATTACAATATGAGTGGTATTGAATTGCAGCATAATGGTATAAGATATATAGCGGAGCGTATTGCGAATTCCCGGGGGTTGGTAAAAAATGAGGAGAGAAGTTTTGGAGATGTACAAATCCTCATGGAAAACCGAACCCGTCTGAGTCTTGTACCTGAAATAATTGTTTCAGGAATCCGAGCTGGAAGTCCGGCCGAAGAAGCAGGGTTAAAGGAGGGCGATGTAATCCTGGCGGTCAATGGGAAGCAGGTACATCAGTATAAGTTACAGGAAGTGATGAAGATGTTAAATGAAAAAGAAGGCAAAAAAGTCCGATTGCTCATAGAACGCTACAATAAAGACCTGCTGTTCTCCTTTGTCTTGAAAAACCTTTTTAAGTGATCAAAAAAAAACCCCCGTTTATATTAATCGGGGGTTTAATATTTCTAATTCTTATTTCTATTTTCCGTCTACTGCCTTAACTTCTCCCTTAATTTTTAAAACCTTGGTAGGAGTATCTGCATTGGAAATTACCGTTATTGCCTTTCTGATAGGCCCAACTCTTTTAGTATCATATTTTACCTGTATTTCACCATCATTTCCCGGTAAAATTGGGGCCTCAGGTTTCTTTGGTATTGTACACCCGCAACTAGAACTCACTTTGCTGATTATAAGAGGCGCATCACCTGTATTTGTAAATTCAAATATGCGAACTCCATCACTGCCTTTATCAATTATTCCAAAGTCCAGCGTTTCCGATTTGAACTTAATTTTTGCAGTTTTCTCCTGCGCTTCTACACTGAAAGCAAGTAGGCCTACAAATAATAATAGTACAACTTTTTTCATCATTTTTGATTTTGGGTGAATTTCAAATGTAGAAGTTTTGCAACCAACATCCAAAATTCTTTTGTTATCTACTAACGTTAACTATTTTTGTTTCGTATTTAATTTCGGGCAAAATACAGCCGTTCCTTGCAAGTTTAACATTTTAGCAAGTGAAGGCGCTTTTGCTCGCTGTATTTAGACAAAAACTGTACCAAAAACATGGAAATTCCATCAAAATATGACCCGAAAAGAGTAGAGAACCACTGGTATGACTACTGGATGGAGCATAATTATTTCTTTTCTAAACCTGATAAAAGGGAACCTTATACTATTGTAATTCCCCCGCCGAATGTGACAGGAATCCTTCATATGGGCCATATGTTGAACAATACCCTTCAGGATGTATTGATACGAAGAGCACGTTTAATGGGCAGGAATGCCTGTTGGGTCCCTGGTATGGACCATGCGTCTATTGCCACAGAAGCTAAGGTAGTGGCTAAACTCAAGGAACAGGGCATTGAAAAAGCAGATCTTTCCAGGGAGGAGTTTTTGAAGCATGCCTGGGAATGGACAGACGAATATGGCGGAGTTATACTGGAACAGCTTAAGAAACTTGGATGTTCCTGTGATTGGAAGCGCACAAAATTCACCATGGATGACGATATGTCAGCATCAGTGATTAAAGTTTTTGTCGATCTTTTTAATAAAGGTCTGATTTACAGGGGTTTTCGCATGGTAAATTGGGATCCGGAAGCCCAGACAACCCTTTCTGACGAAGAAGTAATTTATGAGGAAAAACAGGGTAAATTGTATTATCTGGACTATAAAGTAGCTGGGTCGGATGAAAAGGTAACAATAGCGACCACAAGGCCCGAAACCATTTTAGGGGATACTGCTGTTTGTATCAATCCAAATGATGAAAGATACCTCCATTTGAAAGGTAAAAAGTTAATAGTTCCTATTTGTGACAGGGAGGTGCCCATTATTGAAGATGAGTATGTTGCTATGGATTTTGGTACCGGTTGCCTAAAAGTAACTCCGGCACATGATGAGAACGACAAACAACTTGGCGAAAAGCATAATTTAGAGATTATAGACATTTTTAATCCCGATGCAAGCCTGAATTCTTTTGGCATGCACTATGAAGGTAAAGATCGCTTTGTTGTGCGTAAATTAATCGTTCAGGAGTTGAAAGAGAAAGGTTATTTGTCCAAAACCGAAGCATATACAAATAAAATTGGCACTTCTGAGCGTACTAAAGCAGTAATAGAACCCAGGTTGTCTGATCAATGGTTTTTGAAAATGCAAGGGCTCGCCAAACCTGCTTTGGAAGCTGTCTTAAAAACTTCTGAGGTAAAATTATTCCCAAAGAAGTTTGAGAATACTTACAGGCATTGGATGGAAAATATACGGGATTGGAATATTTCCAGGCAGCTTTGGTGGGGACAACAAATTCCTGCTTATTACTACGGGGATGGAGCAAATGATTTTGTGGTGGCTGCAACGGTGGAAGAAGCTTTGGAGTTAGCAAGGACGAAATCTAAAGATCCAGGTCTAAAAGCTGAACTCCTTAGGCAAGATGAAGATGTTTTGGACACCTGGTTTTCATCATGGCTTTGGCCTATTAGTGTATTTGGCGGTATTCTCGAACCCGATAATGATGAAGTTAACTACTATTATCCGACCAATGATTTGGTCACTGGGCCGGATATTATTTTCTTTTGGGTGTCCAGAATGATTATAGCAGGTTATGAGTTCAGGGAAAAACGGCCATTTGAAAATGTTTATTTCACAGGGCTGGTAAGAGATAAGCAACGAAGAAAAATGTCTAAGCAATTAGGTAATTCGCCCGACGCGTTAAAACTTATAGAAACCTACGGGGCAGATGGTGTCAGAGTTGGTTTGTTATTGAGCTCTGCGGCGGGGAACGATCTGATGTTTGATGAAGACCTTTGTCAACAAGGGAAGAATTTTGCTAACAAGATATGGAACGGTTTTAGATTAGTGCAAAGTTGGGAGATAGCAGATACTGAGCAACCAAAAGCCGCAGCAATGGGCATCGCATGGTACACTGCTAAATTTAACCAGACACTCAACGAAATAGAAGATCATTTTAGTAAGTACCGGATTTCTGACGCTTTAATGGCTATATATAAATTGGTTTGGGATGATTACAGCTCCTGGCTGCTGGAAATCGTAAAACCTGTGTATCAGCAACCGATAGACCGTAAAAGTTTTGATGCGGTAATCCACATTTTTGAACAAAATCTGAAATTATTGCATCCCTTTATGCCATTTTTAACAGAAGAAGTCTGGCAGCACATCAGGGTACGAAGCCCTAAGAATGCATTGGTCATTTCCGAATGGCCACAGGTTCAGGAAACAAACATTAACTTGATCGAGAGTTTTAATATGGCAGCTGAAGTAATCTCAGGGGTCAGAACTATTAGAAAGGATAAGAATATCCCAATGAAAGAACCGCTGGAGCTTTATCTGATTAATGAAGAAAACCTGGGCTCAGAATGGGATGCAGTGATACAAAAGCTGACCAATATTTCGGCCATTTCCTATGCAGATCAGGCCGTGGATGCCGCACTGTCTTTCAGAGTAAAAAGCAATGAATATTTTGTACCTGTAAGAGGGGCTATTGACCTTGATGCTGAGATCAAAAAAATCTCTGAAGAACTGAAGTATACCCGTGGTTTTCTGAAATCAGTACTTAAAAAGCTTTCTAATGAGCGTTTTGTGAATAATGCTCCCGAACAGGTAATTGCCATTGAGCGAAAGAAGCAGGCAGATGCAGAAGCCAAAATTGAAACTCTTGAAAAGAGTTTGGCTAGTTTGGAGTAATGCTACTGACTAGAGCAATCTTAGGATGGGATAGGATATCTCTCCACAAGCACGGTGAATGCAGTTCGTTCTAAAGGGATTTAGTTCATATATCGAAATCTAATTCACGGGCTGCCGCAATCATTTTGTCGACCGAGTTGAAAAATTAGCAGCGGTTACTTATCTTTAGATAAAACAACTATATCATGAGAAAACCAATTTTAGTTTGCACGCTACTGTTGTTTATAAGCAGTTGTGCTCAGGAAAAGAAACCGGAGATCCCAGTAGAAGTTCAGATAAATACGGCAGTCTTGGCACTGGCCGATGCGGATAAAGACGGCGCCAAGGTCTATGGATATGATGGCTCTGGAAAGATGGTTGTGCTAAGAGAAGGTACCAATAATATGGTTTGCCTTGGTGATGATCCTGGTAGAGAAGGCATTAGTACCTCTTGTTATTCTTCAAAGCTGGAGCCATTTATGGCCAGAGGAAGGCAACTAGCAGCTGAAGGAAAAAGCATGGAAGAACGAAGGGCCATAAGGGGAGAAGAAATGGCATCGGGCAAACTTAAAATGCCTGAAGCTCCTAGTATGATGTACGTGTATTACGGTGAAGATGAAAATTATGATAAAGTTACCGGCGAGCTCAAAGATGGAAAACTCAGATATGTGATTTACACACCTTATGCCACAAGCGAATCTACAGGTCTCCCTGAAAAACCTCATGCACCTGGAATGCCCTGGATAATGGACCCTGGTACGCATAGGGCACATATTATGATCGGGCCAAATTAGCGTACTATGGATTAGAACTCGGATAAAATGTACCTTACAAATTGAATTCACGATATGATTTCAATTCATTTATATCTTAAGTCCAGTTTTATTTTGAAGACAAAATTAACTTCCGGATGTCGTTTATAGCGATAGGCGACAAAACCACCATTTTTTATTTAAAATTTTTATAGAATATGACTTTTGTCAAATAATAGTTCTTATGTAATTGGTAGATTTACTAATTAATATAATTATTGCAGCCTATGGAGTACAGCGTACAGGATTTTTTGGAAGCCAAAACAAGGAAAGATTTAGCAGAGATAGCCAAAATCAAAAGTATTGACATCGAAAGTGTTATCAGAAATCTGCAGTACGAACAAGAACTAATTAAGCTACAGGGCGAACTTGTGAATCTGCAACAGTGGATTAATAAGAATAATTTAAGGGTTGCAGTGCTATTTGAGGGTAGAGATGCTGCAGGTAAAGGAGGGGCTATAAAACGATTTATAGAACATCTGAATCCAAGATCTGCCAGGGTTGTTGCCCTATCCAAACCTACCGATAACGAAAGTGGGCAATGGTATTTTAGAAGATATATCAAAGAATTACCAAATCCGGGTGAAATCGTATTCTTTGACAGAAGCTGGTACAACAGAGCAGTGGTAGAGCCAGTTATGGGTTTTTGCAATAAAGAGCAATACGATCAATTTATGGTACAGGTCCCGGAATTTGAACATTTGTTGTATGAAGATGGGGTGATAGTTATAAAATTCTGGTTCTCTATTTCTAAAGAAGTACAAAAGAAGCGTTTTGACGCTCGAATGAAAAATCCATTGAAACAATGGAAGTTTAGTCCGGTAGACAAAAAAGGGCAGGAACTCTGGGACCAATACACCTATTACAAAGAGCAAATGTTTACCAAGACACATACGAATTTTAGCCCCTGGGTAATCGTTAAAACCAATGACAAAAAAACGGCACGTCTGGAAAGTATGCGTTATTTATTGTCGATGTTCAATTATTCCGGAGACCAGCAGAATGGTGAAATGATTCATACAGACCCCAATGTCATCATTCGTTATTACAGAAATGCCAAACAAATAGATATTTAAAATGAAAACACAGAATGAACTCGAACTTTCTGTTGAAGAACTCGACTTGTTAAACTCCAAACATGGCTTAAGAAGATTATTTGCCAATAAGACTATTGACCTGGAAAAGACCCTGCGCGATGTGGAGTACGAAAATGAATTGCGTCTTAAACAGGCAGAGTTGATTAAGTTGCAAAGCTGGGCAATTGACAACAAGAAAAAAATAGTGATAATTTTTGAGGGTAGGGATTCTGCCGGAAAAGGGGGAGCAATTCGGAGGGTTGTTGCTCATCTGAATCCCCGTTATTTTAGAATTGTCGCCTTGAATAAGCCAACTGAGGATGAACGCGGTCAGTGGTATTTTCAGCGCTATGTCAACAAACTTCCCAAACCTGAAAAAATCGTTTTTTTTGATAGAAGTTGGTACAACAGAGCAGTGGTAGAACCAGTTAACGGTTTTTGCACAGAAAAGGAATACACCACTTTTATGGGGCAGGTGAATGATTTTGAAAAAATGATCATTGAGTCCAATACTTATCTGATGAAATTCTATTTTTCTATTAGTAAGGATGAACAGCAGAAACGATTCGATGATATAAAAAAAAGTAAGCTCAAGCGTTGGAAAATGTCTGCTGTCGATGAGAGAGCGCAGGAACTATGGGATAATTATACCAAATATAAAGAAGTGATGCTAAAAGAGACCAATACTGCCCATGCTCCCTGGATTATTATTGAAGCCAATAAGAAAACGGATGCCCGGCTGGCAGCAATTGAACATATACTTAATACCATCCCCTATAAAGAATAGCTTTTAGGCTTATCACATTGAATTTATTATATAAATTAAGGCAACACAGTACGGATCATTTTTTATCTTTATACCTATAGTTCGTCTATGGAATCTTACGCTACCGCCTTACTTTATGCAATTCCTTTCTTTTCATTACTGCTGGGAATCGAAATTCTCTATGGTCATTTTATAAAAGATCAAAAACACAAAGTTCTGGATACAGTAAGTAGCCTGAGCTCTGGCTTTACTAATATCATTAAAGATTCACTCGGGCTTGGATTTATTCTGGTGAGTTACCCATATCTATTAGAACATTTAGCCTTAACAGAGATAAAAGCCAATTGGCTGGTTTGGCTGGTGGCTTTCCTGGTAATGGATTTTGCGGGCTATTGGAACCACAGACTAAGCCATCATATAAACTTTTTCTGGAATCAGCATGTCATTCATCATAGCAGCGAAGAGTTTAATCTTGCCTGCGCCCTTAGACAATCAATATCCAATCTGATAGGATATTTCCCATTGCTTTTATTTCCGGCTGCTATGTTGGGAGTACCTCATCAAGTAATCGCTATACTTGCTCCCATTCATCTTTTCGCACAATTTTGGTATCATACACAACATATAGGAAAAATGGGCTGGTTAGAATACATTATCGTAACCCCCTCACAGCACAGGGTACATCATGCTATAAACCCTGAATATATAGACAAGAATTTAGGACAGATTTTGTGCGTCTGGGACAGGTGGTTTGGGACCTTTCAGGAAGAACTAGCCGATGTTCCTCCTCAATATGGGGTATTAAAACCCGCAGCTACCTGGAATCCGGTTTTAATTAATTTTCAGCATATTTGGCGACTTATTAAAGATGCATGGCGAACAGAAAATTACTGGGACAAGCTGCGCATCTGGTTTATGCCAACCGGTTGGAGACCGGCAGATGTGAGTAAACATTACCCCGTTTTAATTATTAAGGACGTTTATGACTTTAAACGTTATCAAACACCAGCGTCATCTGCCTTGAAGGGATATTCCGTTTTTCAGATGCTAATAACTTTACTTTTATTATTGTTTATGTTTTACAACTTCGCAAATATTGGTCTGGACGGTTTATTGCTTTTTGCAGCTTTCGTCTTTGTTGGTATTTATGGTTATACCACGTTGATGGACCGGCGGTCCTATGCTATATGGATTGAGGTAATCAGAGGGGGATTAGGTTTAGCACTGATTGCAATTAGCGGTGATTGGTTTGGAATAAATAACTACTTTTCATGGGGTGGCGGCTGTGTAGCGGTTTATTTTATCATTACAATAATCGCCGGGGTTTATTTTAGTTATTTTGAGAACTACAGGGCTGATACTGAAATGGCAGTTTAACTTTTTAACGAGAAATGGAAATTAGACCGTATATACTTGCTGAAACCAATTGGGATGCCCTTAAAGAGGCCAAATTTGAACTGGCAGTTTTGCCCTGGGGAGCGACAGAGGCACACAACTATCATTTACCTTATGGGACAGATGTTTTTGAATCTGATTATATCTCGGCAGAGGCTGCAAAATTAACCTGGGAGAAGGGCGGTAAGCTTATTGTACTTCCAACCATACCTTTTGGCGTTAATACCGGTCAATCCGATATCTACCTCGACATCAATTTAAACCCGACTACCCAACTTGCTATACTAGCCGATGTGATAGCAACACTCAACAGACAGGGCATAAAGAAGTTGCTTATTTTTAATAGCCATGGAGGAAACAACTTTAAACCACTGGTCAGGGAACTGGGTTTAAAGTATCCGGATATGTTCATCTGTTTTTCCAATTGGTTTCAATCAATGGACCGCGCCGAATACTTTCAGGAAGAAGGGGATCATGCAGAAGAAATGGAAACCAGCCTGATATTGCACCTAAGACCGGAATTAGTATTGCCTAGAGAAAAATGGGGAGACGGTGCCAGCAAAAGGTTTAAAATAAAGGCATTTTCGGAAGGTTGGGTCTGGGCAGAACGAAAATGGTCTCAGATCAGCAATGATACCGGCGTAGGAAATCCCAGGTATGCTTCAAAAGAAAAGGGTGCTGATTTTTTTAAGGCAGTTACCAAAAAAATGGCAGATCTTTTCCTCGAACTATGTGACGCTGATATCAATGACCTCTATAAATAGTAAAAACTAAACCGTACTGGGATTTATTTCGCTTTTAACGAGGGCAATATATTTCTTCATGGCTTCGAACCTGCTGATATTCTGAGCCTGTATCAGGGCGTTAGCTTTAAAGGCATTTATAAGTGGAGTTTTACTTTGCGGGTTGTTAGAATTCCTATTCGCGATCTTATAATACGCATATAACTTTAATAAGATGTCTGCAGGTAAAGGTTTGGTATAGTCGTTAACACAGTCAACGGCCTCTAAAAATTCTTTAAGCAGTTTTTCATTCTTCATTTTTGACCAAAACAGTGGCAATACAGGTCTTGGCACCAATAACTTTTTGGTTGAGCTTTACTGTAATTGCGCAGTCTAAAGGTAATAACAAATCTACCCTCGACCCAAATTTTATAAAACCGGCGTCATCTCCCTGCTGAATACTTTCGCCAACTTCAGCATAGTTCACTATGCGTCTTGCCATTGCGCCGGCAATTTGCCGGTAAAGAATGTCACCGAATTTAGGAGTGTTGATGACTACCGTTGTCCTTTCATTTTTTTCACTTGACTTGGGATGCCAGGCCACGAGATATTCTCCCGGATGGTATTGAGAATACTTAATCTCTCCGCTTGCGGCGTAGCGGGTTACATGCACATTTAATGGTGACATGAAGATAGATACCTGAATTCTCTTCTCATTAAAATATTCTGTTTCTTCAACTTCTTCAATTACTACAACCTTCCCATCTACAGGTGCAAGTATCTCATCAAAATTTTTGGAAACAAGACGCTTTGGATTTCTAAAGAACTGAAGGATCAAAACCAGCACAATTATAGCCGAAATTTGCAGCAGCATCCGAATCCAGGTAAGATCTATATAGAATTGGGCCAAAAGTACTATTGCACTGACTATAAAAAATGTAGTTAAAATAATTTTTTGTCCTTCTCTATGAAACATAGGTAAAAATCATTAAGGTTAAATAGGCAAAAGGGGCGGCGAAAACCAGGCTGTCCAGTCTGTCTAACATTCCACCATGACCGGGTAAAATAGCACCACTATCTTTTACTCCGGCACCTCTTTTTAGTTTGGATTCGATAAGGTCTCCCAAGCTCCCTGTTATCACTATTACGGCCGCTAAAATCATCCATTGCAGCGGATTTACAATAGGTTCATAACGCGCCATGATATAGGCAGCACCCATAGTAAAAATAAATCCACCAATGGTTCCTTCCCAGGTTTTCTTAGGCGAAACGGCAGGAAATAATTTTGTTCTGCCGATCGACTTTCCAACTAAATAAGCAAAGGAATCATTTACCCATATCAGGATAAAAATGCCCATGATCAGGTATTTGGCAAACTCGTTATCCTTGTAGGGGATCATAGTTAAAAAAATACATCCTCCCCCTATATAAAAAAGACCAATAATAAATTTTTGAAATGTACTAATGACTTTGTCTTTTTTTGAAAACAGATAATACAACAGTACAAAGTTAACGGTAATCGTAAGGAACATCAGGATGTTAATCAATACTTTGTCATTGAGCAGGTAAATGAAAGTCCACCAAAGTGCCAGGTAAGCGATGAAGATGTAATATCCTCTTAACAGCACCAATCTTTTGTATTCGTATAAACAGGCAAGGCCAAAGACCATAAACAAAAAATCAAATGCATCAGAACTCAAAAAAACTGCGGACAGAAGCAGAATAACATAAACTGCTCCTGTTAGTAATCGCCTTAGGAGTTCTTTCATATTAAAGGTCTTCCAGAAGTAATAGATATAGGTGCTTAGAGCTGCTCCCGTAGGTAAGAAAATCATCAGCGTTTTCCTCCGTAGATTGAAAATGCTTTATTGTTGTAATATTTGCCGGAATACCCTTCTTGTATTTCTTTTTAATTTTTTTCAGGCCTTCTCCTATGGTGTCTACAAGTTGGCTTGTGGTTGCAAAAACGATTACATTATCGGGAACTTCGTTCAATTTTTTCTCGTTAAGCTGGTTGGAGCAAACCAGAATTGACCCGTTTTGAGCTACCAGGTGTTCACAGGTTGTGAAAAAGATTTCACTATTCTTAGCATTATCTGTAAAGCTTAAGTGGTGTTTTGAAAATTTACCTTCTAATCTGGAGTCCATGATAAAAAACGGACTTTCCTGCCATCCATTTTCATCAATAATATTTTTAAGAGCATCGGTTATTTCCCTGAAGGAATCGCAGTAAAGAAATTTGCCGCCATTTTTTTTGAAATGGATGGTAAATTTTTCATCTACGGGGATATTAAGATCGGGCATGTGAACACCCCTGGTTTCCGTAGTTTCCTTGGAAACTTTTTTACCACCACCAAAAAGCTTGTCAAATAGCCCCATTTATAGGTATTAATACTTTAAATAGTGTGCTGTTTTTATAAAAGAACAACGTACATTCTCACTATTTATTTTCTTCAGTTGTCTCTTCTCTTGTTCGGTTTTCTTCTTCTTCAGTTGTCTTTGCTTTCGTCAGATTTTCGGCTACTTCAGTTGGCTCTTCTTTCGTCAGTTTTTCTTCTACTTCAGGAATTTCCTGATCCGCCCCGTCTAATTCTTTTTCATAAGGCCTTTTTCCAAATATCTTTTGCAAATCTTCCTTAAAGATAACTTCTTTTTCCAAGAGTCGTTCTGCTAAAATGGTCAGTTTGTCTTTATTTTCCTGCAAAACATCTATCGCCCTCTTATATTGTTCTTCAATAATTTTTGAAATTTCCCTGTCTATAGTTTGAGCGGTATTCTCACTATAAGGTTTTGAGAAGCCATAGTCATTTTGACCGGAAGAATCGTAATAGGTTAGATTGCCTATTTCATCATTCAGCCCATAAATGGTAACCATGGCTCTTGCCTGTTTAGTTACTTTTTCCAAATCACTTAATGCTCCGGTGGAAATTTTATCAAAGACTACTTTTTCAGCTGCTCTGCCGCCCAGTGTAGCGCACATTTCATCCTTCATTTGTTCCGGGCGCACTATAAGTCGCTCTTCAGGCAAATACCATGCGGCTCCAAGGGATTGACCTCTTGGTACTATTGTTACTTTGACCAGCGGTGCTGCATGTTCGAGCATCCAACTAACCGTAGCGTGTCCTGCTTCGTGGTAAGCAATGGTCTTCTTTTCTCCGGGGGTAATTATTTTATTTTTCTTTTCCAATCCACCTACAATTCTATCCACAGCATCCAGAAAGTCTTGTTTAGAAACAGCTTTCTTTTCTTTTCTAGCGGCAATAAGCGCCGCTTCGTTACAAACATTCGCAATATCTGCGCCAGAGAAGCCCGGTGTTTGCCTGGCAAGAAAATCGAGGTCTAATGTCTCAGACGTTTTGATAGGCCTGAGATGTACCTCAAAAATTTCCTTTCTTTCACGAATATCAGGCAGATCCACATAGATTTGTCTGTCGAACCTTCCGGCTCGCATCAGGGCTTTGTCTAAAACATCAGCACGGTTAGTAGCGGCAAGCACAATAACATTGGTATTGGTACCAAATCCGTCCATTTCTGTCAATAATTGGTTGAGGGTATTTTCCCTTTCATCATTGGATCCGGTAAAGTTGTTTTTTCCTCTTGCTCTACCTATGGCATCGATTTCATCAATAAATATAATTGCCGGCGATTTATCTTTGGCCTGTTTAAAAAGATCTCTAACCCTAGAAGCTCCCACACCAACGAACATTTCAACAAAGTCGGACCCCGATAATGAGAAGAAGGGTACTTTTGCCTCTCCTGCAACTGCTTTTGCGAGGAGGGTTTTACCGGTTCCCGGAGGGCCAACCAGGAGTGCTCCTTTAGGGATTTTACCCCCCAGTGAGGTATATTTATCCGGATTTCTTAAAAATTCCACGATTTCTTCCACCTCTTCCTTAGCGCCTTCCAAGCCTGCCACATCTTTAAAGGAAGTTCTGGTATCGGTTTTCTCATCGAAAAGTTTTGCTTTTGATTTACCAATGTTAAAAATTTGACCGCCAGCGCCACCTCCTGCACCACCAGACATTCTTCGCATCAGGTAAATCCAAATTCCAATAATCAGTACAAAGGGGAGGATGGTAAAAAGCATCTCCATAAACAAATTGGACTCTTTGTCAAATTCAACTATTGTGTCCAGGTTGCTCTCTTTCTTGATTTCTGTTATTTCATTCTGAAATATCTGCAGGTCTCCATAATCCAGTACATACTGCGGTAATGTACCCGTCGACGGGAAGAGCGGTTTTTCCGATACATCTTTGTGTACATCTTTTAACAATGCCTCATCACTCAGGAAGACTTTCGCCTGATTGGTATTGGTGATGATCAGGATTTTATCGATATCACCATTCCTCAGATATTCCTGTAATTCGGAGGTAGTGGTTTTCTTGGTCGAGGCGAGATTCCCACTCCCAAAAAATTGGAACCCAATGAGCACTATTGCAATGAGTCCATAGATCCACCATGCGCTGAATCTCGGTTTTTTCTGGGGTGTTTTATTTTCTTTTGCCATTATTAATTTTTTGCCTGTATTTATTTCAGGGACTGATTAAAACTACTCTCAACCACGGTAACTTTGGCATCTCCCCAAAGCCCTTCAATATCATAAAACTCTCGAACATGTTTCTGAAATACATGAACCACTATATTTACATAATCCAAAAGAACCCATTCTGCATTTTCTGAACCCTCCACATGCCAGGGTTTATCTTGAATTGACTTGCTAACAGTTTTTTGGATGGAATTAACGATTGCGTTTACGTGAGTGTTGGAGGTACCGTTACAAATAATAAAGTAGTCACAAACAGTATTTTCTATTTCCCTTAAGTCAAGTAAGTTTATATCTAGTCCTTTAACTTCTTCAATTCCGTGTAAGATTAAGGCAATCAACTCATCTGCACTTGCTTTCCGTTTCTGCATTCAGAATTTTTAGTTTCTACAAAGTTATTATTTTTTTGTTTTCTTAGCCATTGTTTTTAACATAACATTGTACTTGTAAAACAAAGACTTGTAGATGCGTATAATCAAACTTGATGCCACCGACTCCACTAACGCATATCTTAAGAACGTAATGCAAACAGAAGTATTGGATGATTTTACTACTGTTATTGCAAATCAACAATTAAAAGGCAGAGGTCAGGTAGGAGCAGCATGGCATTCTGAACGAGGTAAAAACTTAACTATCAGTGTTTTAAAAAGGTTTAATGCGTTAAATGCAAGGAGGCAATTTATTTTAAATATGGCGGTGTCCTTAGCTGTTTATAACACCCTGAAGGAGTTGCAAATAACCAATTTAAGTATTAAATGGCCCAACGACATTCTGTCAGGTAATAAGAAGATTTGCGGAATTCTCATTGAAAATGTAATGCAGGAGCAATTTATATCCTTTTCGATTATTGGAATAGGGCTTAATGTAAATCAACTTAGCTTTCCCGGATTAAAGAGTGCAACTTCAATTAAATTGCAATCGGGTAGAACAATTGTACTGGATGAACTTTTGGATCAGCTCTTAAATGAATTAAAAAAGATTTTATCCGGATTAGAGGATATCAAATTCGCTAAAATAAAAGAGGCATACGAAGATTACCTTTTTAGGAAAGACAAACCTTCAACTTTTAAAAATATTGAGAACCAACTATTTACCGGATACATACGTGGAATTTCAGATTCAGGAAAGCTGAGGTTAGAAATTGAAGATCATATATTACAGGAATACGACTTAAAGGAAATACAATTGCTGTATTGAGGTAACCACCGGCCTGCAATTTGAGCTATTTCCGGGGGATTAAATTTTCTGAAGATTTTCTGATAAAGTTCCCATAAAATTAGTAATTGGGTTTTTGATCATCATTGCCATCATCGCGTTGAACTCCCCCTGAAAACTTAAGAGTACTTCACTTTTTTCCTCAGACAATGCCTTTATATCTGCTTTTAAGGTAAATGGCAGTTTGTCACTGGCTGCACCAAGCACAATCTGACTATTTGCAGTTTGCTCCTTTCTTTTCAAAACAATTTCTGGCATGCCTTTAAGTGCAAAAAGGAATGTATCCTCATCGAGCACTTTAAATTTGTCTATGCTATCTGGCATAAGTTGTTCAAAATTGCTGAGATCTGATAAAAATTCAAAGACAGCCCGATCGCTTTTATCAATTATCCTGGGTTGGGTTTCTATATGCATATTAAGAGGGTTGCCATGTTGACGGGGATGTTCTCCAGGCCAACAAAGTTTTAGATTGTTCTTCTTTAATGTAATTGGTTGCTGTCGCTTGTTGTATCAGATGCTCATAATCACTTAAGGTGTGCAACCCAATGTTTTTTTTCTTGAAATTTAGGCTGGCAATATCAAATCCATAGGTAAAAACCGCCAACATACCTTTTACATTGGCCTCGGCTTCTATCAAAGCATCAACGGCATTAAGGCTGCTTTTACCAGTGCTGATCAAATCTTCGATGACAACAACACTTTGTCCGCTTTCCAATTGCCCTTCGATTTTATTTTGTCTTCCATGAGATTTGGCCTCCGGTCTGACATAGATAAAAGGTAACCCGAGATATTCCGCAACAAGAATGCCAATTCCAATAGCACCGGTCGCTACTCCGGCAATTACATCGGGCTTGCCATAAAGCGTTTCGAGTTGTTTGGCCATCTCTTGTCTTACGTAATTCCTGATCACAGGATACGAAAGAATTATGCGGTTATCGCAATAAATTGGCGATTTCCAACCAGAAGCCCATGTAAATGGATTTTCTGGTTTCAACTTAATTGCATTAATTTGCAGCAGCAATTCGGCTGTTTTAGCAGCAGTATCCTTGTCTAAAATCATTGCGCAAATGTATAAAGTTTTTGTGAATCAATCCCCACTCATTTTAACAGATAAGGTAACCGAGACCGATGGGAGCGAGTATTTTTTACTTAATGGCAAAGCCATAGGCAGCGCAATAGATGCTCTGGTTAAGAAAAAGCAGAAGTCGGCCTATATCTACCATCCTAATCTGGAAGAGATTTTAAAAAAGTTTACAAAGGAGGTGCCTATGGTCGTGGCAGCTGGCGGCGTGGTCACAAATCCGGAAGGCAAGGTTTTATTCATTTACAGAAATAAAAGATGGGATCTGCCAAAAGGCAGATTAGATAAGGGTGAAACCATAGAGCAATGTGCACTGCGTGAGGTTGAAGAGGAAACAGGGGTTAAAGGATTGATTATCGAAAATTTTTTAATGACCACTTATCATGTATTCAAACAAAAGGGCGAGTATAAGTTAAAGGAAGTACATTGGTTTGCTATGACCACGGATTATGACGGTAAGCTCAAAGGTGAGAAGAAAGAAGGTATTGTTAAGGTTAAATGGAAAGGACCAAAGAAAATCCAAAAAGCACTGAAACAATCTTATGCCAATATCAAAATTCTTTTTGAAGGGAATTAACTTTAGCATTTCTGATCATCCGGTATAAGGTAAGTATAAATGCACTAGGCGCTGATATTTTTACAGGTGGTAAATCTATTGTCTTAGTGAGAATAAGTTTTTAGCAGATTTTTCTTCGCATTCACTTTTTGAATTATTGGGTTGTTTAAAAGGGTGGATGCTACTCAGCACGGATTAGGCATTAGCACAAAAGATTTAAAGAAGTTATTTCATGTCTGAGGATTATGCCGCCTTGGTAATCGCTGCTATTTCGGATTTACGAAGCGGTTTATTTTTAAAGTCGATCAGATGATGTGTTTTTTGTCTGAAGTATTCCCACTGCTTTTTATCATAAAGGTCAATAGAAGAAGTAACAATATTGATGCGAATTTTATTTTCCAGGGGCAGATTGATAAATTCCTCAAGAAATTGCCATCCGTCCATTATGGGCATATTAATATCCAGAAATATTACTTCGGGTACCGGTTTTTTGTGTGTCATCAGTTCCTTAATGTGCTCTATAGCTTCTTTGCCGTTCACAAAAGTTCTTATATCATCACATGCATTAATTGAATTTAACATTTTCTTGATTCCAAAGACTGTTATGGGGTCATCATCTATAATACTTATTGCCCTAATTTGATTCATCAAAATATATTTTAAAAGCGGTGCCTTCACCTACTTCGCTACAGGCAATTACTTTACCGTTCATTGCCTCAATTTGGTTTTTGGTTATATAGAGGCCTATGCCCCTAGAATCGGGATTGTCGTGAAATGTCTTATACATGCCAAACAGCTTGTCTCCATATTTGTTAAGATCGATCCCAATCCCATTGTCTTCGATAGAAAGGATGGTGTGCTTGTCGTTTTTAGATATGGATAATCTGATTACAGGATCCCTGTCCGGATGTTTGTATTTTACTGCATTAGTTATAAAATTCATCAGTATACTTTCTATATAAGCAGGAATTACCTTTAAGGTGGTATTCTTCGGAATTTCATTTATGATATCTGCATTGTTGCTCTTCAGATAGGCCGCCAGATTTTGCTCTACCCCGGCAATCTTTTTGCACAGGTTGACAGGTTCTCTTTCAATATTGGTCTTGGTGCTAATGGCCACAACCTCATTTAGGTTTTCAAGTGTTTCTAACAAGCCGTCAGAGGCCTCAGTGAGCATTTGGAGGATTTTATGTTTTTCTTCTTCGTCTTTCTCTCCTACAAGAAACTCCAGTAACATAGAAAAATTAGCCGAGTGAGACCGAAGGTTATGAGAAACAATATGAGCAAAGTTGATAAGTTTCTTATTCTGGAGAGAGGTGACATTTATCAGATCTCTTAATTCCTCTTCTTTTTGTTTTAATTCTGAAATATCCAGGCTTATTCCCAATAAACCATAGGCTTTATTATTGTCTCCGTTAAGCGGAATTTTGGAAGTCAGGAAGGTTGTCGTAGAGCCATCTTTCTTAATGCTGGTGGTTTCCCTCGAAAGTATAGGCTTTTGAAACTCCATGACTTCTAAATCTTCATCTCTGGATATCTGTGCCACTTCCTTATCGTATAAATCATAATCGCTCTTCCCAAGAAGCTCTTTCGGATCTTCTACCCCCAGATAATCGCATTCCGATTTATTGACCAGGACTTTTCTGGACTCGAGATCCTTTATGTAAACATTTAATGGCAGGCTATCGATAACCGTTCTCAGCAGGTTTTCACTTTCCTTCGTTTTAGTTTCCGATATCACATAATCCGTAATATCCTGGAATGTTCCGATTAGGCCGGCGTAAACTCCGTTCTGGAATAAAGGCCTCCCGGCAGCGTTTACCCAAATTTCTTTTCCTGTTGCAGTTATCAGCTGAAGTTTTTCACTCCAGGATTGTTTGTTCTCCAGGGCTTTGAACAGCGCCATCGATATGGTATTGCGGCTATAACCTTCTTTGTAGAAGAGTACTGCGCTATCAATATCTGGCAGATAATCATCAGCAACCTCATGGATTTTTTTGGTGGTCTTACACCAGTACAACTTTTGCTCGTGATGATTATATTCCCAACTTCCGATTTTTGCCATTTCGGATTTCTCCTTTAATTGCATTTTTAACTTATCGTGATGAAGTTCCCTGAGCGCGTTATCGGTCATATCTTGCAATTCCATTATGATTCCGATCACATTTTCGTTCTGGTCATACCAAGGAATCATAACATATTCGATCCAAATGTTTTGGTTTTTGTGGTCCGAAGTTTTTCTGATTAACTTTTCCTGTTTTAGCCCCTTGAGGCAGGCTTCCATCGCCGTGGACCACTCTAATTCAGAAGTATTGAAAAGTTTGCCGATAGGCGTTCCAAGTACCGCAGTATTGGAAAGATCAAACTCCGTGACAAGGCTATCCGATGCGTATACCACATTAAGCTCTTTATCGAGAAAGACAGTTGACTTTGGCAACTGTTTAATCAGGTAGTTATTTATGTAAGTTTGGGAACCTTGCAACACTACGTCGAAATTTCTTACTAAAGTAAACGGATTATTCAACATAATTCAATGATTGTTGTGAATACGGCCAAACTAGTTGTGAGACTTACATTTTATAGATGTAATGATATAAAAATTATAATGAAAGTAATTTCTTACAAAAATATATCAATTTGGATGAAAAAGAAAAATATTTAATGAAGAAATTGGGGATTAAAGGTCAAAAAAGGTCAGAACACAGATCGGGCATCGGCATTATTTGACAACAACTGTATCCGGAACCAAAACAGAATATTCACCTCCGTTTCTAATGACATCCCTAACTATAGATGAGCTTATGTACGATTTTCCTGAAGAAGTCAATAAAAAAACCGTTTCAATTTCGGAAAGTTTTCGGTTGGTATGGGCTATTGCTTTTTCAAATTCAAAATCTGCCGGATTTCTAAGACCTCTTAAAATGTAGTCCGCCGCTATTTTTTTGCAGAAGTCGATCGTCAATCCTTCATAGGTGAGTACCTTTATTTTTGGTTCATCCCTAAAGGCATCTGTTATAAATTTCTGACGCTCTTCTAGCGAGAACATATATTTTTTATCTGCATTTATGCCAATGGCAATAACGAGTTCATCAAATAAAGCGACTCCCCTTTGAATAATATCGTAATGTCCTAAAGTTATAGGATCAAAGGAGCCCGGAAATATGGCACGTCGCATAGTTTGTTATTTTAAACGTTTAAAGTTACTTATTTTCGATCAAAGCCTCTTCAATGGCGTTTTGGAAAAGTTCTTTAAGGGATATTCCGGCTTCTCTGGCTTGTTCGGGCAATATGCTCTCCTCGGTTAAGCCCGGGGTAGTATTCATTTCGAGCATAAAAGGCGTATCTCCTTTAAAGATGAACTCACTCCTTGAAAAACCTTTCATTTTAAGAATATCATAAGCCTGCTGCGCAATTCTGCTCACATTTTCTTGCTGGATTTTGGATATTCGGGCCGGAGTAATTTCTTTTGATTTACCTTCATATTTAGCCTCATAATCAAAAAAGTCGCTTTCTGTAACTATCTCGGTAATTGGCAATACTTTGGTTTCTCCCTGATATTTAATAACTCCAACAGAAACTTCTGTACCATCTAAAAAAGATTCAATTAAGATTTCATTATCTTCTTTATAAGCTTTACGAATCGCAGCTTTTAGTTCTGATTTTTTATAAACTTTGGAAATGCCAAAACTACTGCCAGATTTGTTGGCTTTTACAAAACAAGGCAATCCTACTTTCGCAACTATTTTTTCCTCGTCAATAGCATCTCCCAGATTAAGATAATAGGACGCAGCGCTCAATACGCCATAGGGTCTTAATACACTTAGCAGGTCTCTTTTGTTAAATGTTAAAGCAGCCTGATAATGGTCACAGGATGTTTGCGGTATTTCCAGAAGTTTAAAATATGCCTGCATAAATCCGTCTTCACCCGGAGAACCGTGTATTGCGTTAAAGATACAGTCAAAAGTCAGTTTTTCATCAGACAGCTGAACTGTAAAATCGTGCCTGTTTACCGGGTGCTCCTTCTCGTTGCTGTCAACATATACCCATTTATCTTTCAGAATATGAATACGATACCCGCTATATAGATCTTTGTTGAGGTATTTATAAACAACATTTCCACTTTTAAGGGAGATTTTATATTCGCTGGAATAGCCACCCATTATTATGGCAATATTTTTTTTCATTTTATCGTTAACTTCTTAAAGCCTGAGCTTTAATTATTGTTTGTTCCAAGGCCTCAAAGTAAAGAAAAAAGCACTGTGTTTTTTAATGTTGGTCCTGGTTTTTTTGATATTGCCCGTTTAATGTTACAATTACAATTCCCAATTAACTAAAGATCGGACAACATTAAAAGATACAAGAAGCATTTTATTTTGGTTCATTACTTATATTTGTCCGGTTAATTATTTCACCCATGAAGCATTTTTTCAACTTCCTTAAAAGCAGAGTATTTTTAATAAACCTGGGATTGGCGGTACTGGCTTTGGTGCTTCTGACTTTTGGTGTATTGCAATGGTTAAAGGGCACCACCAATCATGGGGAATTTGTTGAGGTACCGGATCTCTCTAAAATGTCTGTAATGGATATGCGAAAGGTAATTGAAGCTGCCGATCTGCGATATGAAGTGGTGGATTCCGCAAATTTTGACCCGGAATATCCGCGTTTTTCAATTATTGAACAGAATCCGACCGCAGGGAATAAGGTAAAACAAAATCGAAAGATCTATGTTACGGTCAATCCTTCGGGCTATAAGAAAGTGACTATACCAAACATTATTCAGGTAACACAGCGCAACGCTACTTCTATGCTGAGAGCGGTCGGCTTAGATGTTCAAAGAGTAACTTATATTGATCAGCTGGGAAAGGATATGGTGTATTATGTTAAATATAAGGGCAAACGCATTAATGAAGGCGATAAACTTCCCAAGACTTCCAAAGTAGAATTGGTATGTGGCAACGGCAGTATTCCCAACAGCGCCAGAATTCAGGCAGATTCTCAATAGGCTATGGAGGCCGATACCACTTCCGATCCTAATAATGATGATCTTTTTGAGCATCATAAATTCGTAGCCTCTAAAGGTCAGGAACCGTTAAGGGTTGATAAGTTTCTCATGAATTTTATTGAAAATGCAACTCGCAATAAAATTCAGCAAGCTGCCAAATCTGGCAATATCTGGGTAAATGACAATATTGTAAAACAGAACTACAAAGTAAAATCCGGCGACGAAGTAAAGGTACTATTTGAACATCCACCATACGAGTTTCTGTTAAGTCCGGAAAATATCCCACTAAATATTGTCTATGAGGATGAGGTATTGCTCGTGGTAAACAAACCTGCAGGGATGGTAGTACATCCCGGCCATGGTAATTACTCCGGAACTTTAATTAATGCGCTGTTGTATCATATTGAACATTTACCTGTAAATAGTAACCAAAGACCGGGGTTGGTGCATCGTATAGACAAAGATACCTCCGGTTTGCTTGTTGTTGCTAAAACCGAGGCTGCTATGACCCACCTCGCCAAACAATTTTTTGACAAGACCAGTGAAAGAGAATATATAGCGCTGGTTTGGGGTAATATGGAAAATGACGAGGGCAGGGTTGAAGGCAATATAGCCCGAAACCCAAAGAACCGGCTTCAAATGCAGGTGTTCCCTGATGGAGATCAGGGAAAAGAAGCGGTTACACATTACAAGGTACTCGAACGACTGGGATATGTTTCACTCATATCATGTAAACTGGAGACTGGAAGGACCCATCAGATTAGAGTGCATATGAAGTATATTGGCCATACATTATTTAATGATGAACGATATGGGGGCGACAAAATATTAAAGGGCACGACTTTCACTAAATACAAGCAATTTGTTGATAATGCCTTCAAGATTTTGCCCAGGCAGGCACTCCATGCCAGGACGCTGGGTTTTGAACATCCAATTTCAGGAAAACATATGCAGTTTAATTCTGAATTACCGGAAGATCTCGCTAACTGCATTGCCAAATGGAGGCATTACACCAGGCACAATCAATAACTATTAGCTATTTCGATCCTACTATTGATAAGTCTTTGATTACAGTCTGAGGTTTTCACAGAAATCCTCACTATTTTTAAGCAAAATTTTTAATATGAAAATAGTTATTTCCCCGGCGAAATCTTTAAATTTTGACAGTGAGGTACCTACAGACCTCCATAGTGAGGCGGCTTTCTTACCAGAATCAGAACGATTAAACAAGTTGTTGAAAAAGAAATCTGCCAGAAGTCTGTCCAGGTTAATGAGTATTTCGAGCAATTTGGGGCAACTCAATTATGAACGCAATCAGGCCTGGAGCCTGCCCTTTAGCCCAAATAATTCGCGCCAGGCAGTTTATGCTTTTGCAGGAGACGTTTACAGGGGGTTAGATATCTATAGCTTGGATATAGAAAAAGTAGCATTGCTCCAAAATACCCTTAGAATAATATCGGGCCTTTACGGTATACTTAAGCCATTAGACCTTATACAGCCTTATAGGTTGGAAATGGGGACAAGAATTGCTGTAGGCCGCAATAAAAATTTATACGCTTTCTGGCAGAAGAAAATCACCCAGGCGTTAAATGAAGAATTGGCGGATGAAGAAATCTTACTCAACCTGGCAAGTGCCGAATACTTTAAAGCAATAGATACAAAAACACTTAAGGTGCCTGTTACCACGGCAGTATTCAAAGACTTTAAAAATGGGGAATATAAGAGTATAATGACTTTTGCTAAATTGGCAAGAGGGTATATGACCAGATATATATTGGATCACAATATTGATTCCCTTGATGGTCTTAAAGGTTTTAATTACGAAAGTTATGGTTTTAGTGAGGAGCAATCCAAAGACGAAAACACCTTAGTTTTTATCCGATAGAATATTTTATCAAAGCAACCGTTTTATTACAGTAGCATCTTCTAAAAAAGTTTAAATGAAACAGTTAATTGTATTATTACTATCGGTAGCATGTCTTACAACTGGTTGCACAGACAAGGACGATGATGTAAATGAGGTTAATATTCGGATAAAAAATGTAAGTAATCTAACATTTAATGAAGTGCAGGTGGGAGATGCAGAAGAGCCCCATATGAATATATCTCCCGATGATTTCTCCGAATATATTATTTATGAAACAGCCTATAGATATGCTTATATCCAAATTCAATCAGGAGCAGAAACTTATACCCTCCAACCTATAGATTTTGTCGGCGAAACCGAACTTCCCATTGGATTCTACACCTACGAACTGAATATCACAGGAGAAGGGGATATTGAACTGAATTTTGTTATCGACTAGGCTTTCTTCTTAGGTCGAATTTTTTGCTCTACCGTATCCCTCTTTTTAATCCTCCCGGGTCTTCTGGCCCCATAAGATTTATTGGCAATCTTTCCTCGCTTGGTTTTTTTGTCTCCTTTGCCCATTACCTATAATTTTCTCTTTTAAATATAGAGCATATATACACCTGTGTCAAGTAATTCGTATTGAACTTTTGTAATCTTCTGACGAATCTATTTCAGCCTGGGGTAATTGCTGTATACCTGGTGCGTAAATTCCAAAAAACCAGGCTTGTACACAACACATTTGTTTCAATTATGACCGTAATTATTAGTCTATCACATTGCTTTCCAGGTGTAAAAAGGGTAAGTTTGTTATGCATCTAATGTTGCAAAATATTAAAAGATTAAGCGGTGGATATCAAGAAAGTATTAGTAGCTAACAGGGGTGAAATTGCCATTCGGATTTTTAGGGCTTGTGTCGAAATTGGGATTAAAACCGTAGGGGTTTATACCTATGAAGATCGCTATTCGCTGCATAGGTATAAGGCCGATGAATCCTATCAGATTGGCGAGGATAACGAACCCTTAAAACCTTATTTAGATATTGATGCCATTATTAAGGTGGCTAAAGACAATGAAATAGATGCTATTCATCCCGGATATGGATTTCTCTCGGAGAACGCGGAATTTGCAAGAAAATGTGAAGTCAACGGTATAATTTTTATCGGTCCTAAAGTATCCGTTTTGAAGGCTTTAGGTGATAAAATAACGGCTAAAGAGGTAGCTGTGGCCAATAATGTACCTGTAATTCAAAGCAGTGATATAGATCTTAAGGATGTTAAAATTGCTTTAGCTGAAGCCAATCGTATAGGATTTCCAATAATGTTGAAAGCGGCATCTGGTGGTGGTGGAAGGGGTATGAGGGTGCTCAGAACAGAAGAAGAACTTAAAAAAGCTTTTCCGGAAGCCAGAAGAGAATCTCTCAACGCCTTTGGAGATGATACGGTCTTTCTGGAGAAATTCATTGAAAATCCTAAGCATATAGAAGTGCAGATTGTTGCTGATACTCATGGGAATATTGTGCATTTGTACGAAAGAGATTGCTCTGTACAGCGACGTTATCAAAAGGTAATAGAATTTGCGCCTTCCATTGGACTTCCTCAGGAAACAAGAGATAGTTTATACAGGTATGCATTGGATATTTGCAAAGCTGTAAATTACAATAATATAGGGACCGTCGAGTTTCTAGTGGATGATAATGGGAGTGTATATTTTATTGAGGTAAACCCCAGGATACAAGTTGAGCATACTGTAACCGAAATGGTCACCAATATTGACCTTGTTAAGGCACAATTATTTATTGCCGGCGGCTATAAACTTTCAGATAAGCAAATTAAAATACAAGATCAGGATGCCGTGAAGGTCACTGGTCATGCCCTGCAATGCAGAATAACAACTGAGGACCCTGGTAATGATTTTAAACCAGATTATGGGGTGGTCTCAACGTATAGGAGCGCCTCAGGATTTGGCATTCGTTTAGATGCTGGCAGCGTTTATCAGGGGGTCTACATCTCTCCCTTCTTTGATTCCATGCTGGTGAAGGTTTCGGCCTTGAGCAGAACCCTGGATGGCTCCTGCAGGAAAATGAGGAGGGCCCTTGCAGAATTTCGCATAAGGGGGGTGCAAACCAATATGGCGTTTCTGGATAACATATTAAGTCATCCTACTTTCAGACAAGGGAAGGTTACTGTTAATTTTATCAAGAATGAGCCTTCACTTTTTAAGATTACAGAACCGCGGAACAGGGCCAATAAATTGGTGGAATTTTTAGGAGAGAATATTGTCAATGGCAACCCTGATGTGAAAAGAATAAACCCTAATCATGTCTTTGTTAAACCCATTATCCCTTCCTTTCCCAATTTGGAGGAATACCCGAAAGGCACAAAAGATTTGCTTAATACCAAGGGTCCGGAAAAGTTTGCAGCCTGGCTGAAAGAAGAAAAGAAGGTACATTTTACTGACACCACAATGCGCGATGCGCATCAGAGTCTATTGGCCACTCGCATGCGGACAATAGATATGCTAAAGGTAGCAGAAGGTTTTGCTAAGAATCACCCTGAAATCTTTAGCCTTGAGGTTTGGGGTGGTGCGACCTTTGACGTATGTCTTAGGTTTTTACAGGAAAACCCCTGGGAGCGACTTGCACTCCTTCGAAAGGCCATACCAAATATACTGTTACAAATGTTGATCAGAGGGTCTAATGGGGTAGGGTACACCGCATATCCGGACAACTTGATAGCAAAATTTGTAGAACAGTCCTGGGAGACCGGAGTAGATATTTTCAGAATCTTCGATTCTCTTAACTGGATGAAATCGCTGGCGCCATGTATTGATCATGTACGTAAAAGAACCCAGGGTTTGGCAGAAGGTTCTATTTGCTATACAGGAGATATTCTGGATCCTGCTAAAACCAAATACGACATTAAATATTATGTGCGCCTGGCAAAGGATATAGAGAATGCCGGAGCACACATACTTGGAGTTAAGGACATGGCCGGGTTGTTAAAGCCCTATGCCGCCTATGAACTTATTTCTGCACTTAAAGATGAGATCAATATTCCCATTCACCTGCATACTCATGATACATCTTCTATTCAGGCGGCAATGTACTTAAAGGCAGTAGAGGCAGGGGTAGATGTAATCGATGTTGCTTTGGGAGGCCTTTCCGGCCTTACGGCTCAGCCCAATTTTAATTCTGTAATGGAAATGCTGCGTTTTCATGAAAGAGAAAATCTGCTCGATACAGATAAGTTAGCGGAATACTCAAATTATTGGGGTAGCGTTAGGAATTATTACTACCCTTTTGAATCGGGACTGAAATCGGGCACGGGGGAAGTATATAAACATGAAATTCCCGGAGGACAATATTCAAATCTTAAAGGCCAGGCTATTGCGCTTGGTTTGGAAGACAAGTTTCCGGAGGTGACAAGGATGTATGGGGAAGTTAATAAGTTGTTCGGTGATATTATAAAGGTAACACCAAGTTCCAAGGTTGTAGGTGATATGGCACAATATCTAATCAGTAATGGTTATAGTATTGAAGACGTAAAAGAAAAAGGGGATTCCATCTCGTTCCCCCAGTCTGTAATTAGCTATTTCAGAGGGGATTTAGGGCAGCCAGACGGAGGTTTTCCCAAGGAGCTTCAGAAAATTGTCTTGAAAAACGAGAAAGCCTATACTAACAGACCTAATGCACATCTGGAACCAATCGATTTTGATAAGGAATTTACAAGTTTTAAAAAGATGTTCTCCAAGGGAATGGGCCGGGAATTACTTATTACGGATTTTATATCCTATAAACTCTATCCCAAAGTATTTACAGACGCCTATCATAAGCATCTTAAATTTGGGAATGTAGTGACCATACCCACAAAGAACTTTTTCTATGGAATGGAAATAGGAGAAGAAATACTGGTAGAACTCGATCGTGGTAAAAACATCCTCATCTCATTGGTATCTGTTGGTGAACCCAATGATGAAGGTATGGTGGGTTTATTTTTTAAGGTGAACGGGCAGTTGAGAAATGTGCAGATTAAAGATAAAAGCATAAAAGTTACCAAAGTGGAGAATGTAAAAGTTAATCCGGATGACCACAAACAAATAGGGGCTCCATTGCAGGGTTTGTTGTCTAATGTACTTGTAAAGAAAGGCGATAAAGTCAAAAAAAATCAACCTCTCTTTGTTATTGAGGCCATGAAAATTGAAACAACAGTAACTGCTTCTGAGGACGGTACCATCGAAAAAAATCAACTCAACAGTGGAGCTTTGGTGAATTCTGAGGATCTAATCCTTGTTTTTAAGTAGCTCAACTATTTTAATGAGAATCATTTTTTGAATAGGTCTAAAGTCTCTATTTTAGAGAATGCACTATTACCTAATAATTGCTTTGCAAGGATTCTGCGTTTATCACGCCATAGTAAATAAAAATCATTATTACTGGCTCTTTGCAATTATATTTTTGCCCCTGATAGGTTCTATCCTTTACTTGTTCATTAATGTCTTCAGAAAAAGTGACATAGACAGGGCGCAAGAAAATCTCACTGCTGTCATTAACCCATCGGGAAAAATTAACGATCTGGAGAAGAAGTTCAAATTTTCCCAAACTTTTGAAAATCAGGTACGTCTGGCAGACGCCTACCTTGAAATTGAGGATTTTGATAATGCTATAGGGCATTATGAAGCATCGTTGAAAGACGTTTTCAAAAACGATTTTTATGTAATTTCAAAACTGGAAGAGGCGTATTATTTTTCTTCAAGGTTTGAAAAGGCAATTAATTATGCAGAAAGGATCATAAACAATCCTAAATTTAAAAAGTCCAGGGCCGCTTTTTTGTACGCTCTTGCCATAGAGAAAACAGGCAATATTGTAGAGGCAGAGACCTATTTAAAGACCTTCGATGCTCCATACAGCAGATATAATGAAAGACTTGAGCTGGCTAATTTTTTTATCCGGAATAACAAGTTAACTGAGGCAAAGATTTTGTTGACCGAAATGGTGACTGAATCTGAGGGAATGACCAAACAGAGTTACAGACAGAATAGTTTACTAATAAAAAAAGTAAAGGAATTATTGGCTTCTCAAGAATAGTTTTTTAGGAATATGTAATTTCACAATGCTGACATTGAATGATGTTTCAACATACCCATCCATATGAACCCTTCCTTTTTCCGGAGGTCACCAAACTTATTGTAGGCACATTGCCACCACCCCGTTTTACCACAAAAGAATTAAAACCCGGAGATGTGAATTTCTGCTATGGAAGCAGGGATGGGCAATTATGGCCAATCCTTGATCAAATATTTAAGCTTAATTTGGAATACAAAACTTCGATCGAGGCAATAAACCAGCGAAAAGCATTTCTGAGATCGAGAAATATAGGGATATGTGATATTGTCGCAAGTGCTAAAAGGCTTAAGGTAGATGCCTCAGATCTTGGTATGATCGATGTAAAGCTCAGAAATCTTATTGACTATCTTCACAAATACACCTTGGTAGATACCTTGCTTTTTACAGGAGGGAATAGTAAAAATGGGCCTGAATATTTTTTTAGAAAATTGCTTAAAAGTAAGGGGCTTAATCTTGAAGTATTGTGCAATAAGCTTCCCAGAATTCATCAGTTCGAAATTGGGATAGGAGATGTTAAGAGGAAAATAAAGACCGTTTCCCTAATAGCTCCTTCAGGGTCGGCTAACAGGGCTATTGGCAGCCTGGAGAGCTATAAAAAGTCAAAGGAGAAAGATCCCTCTTATACCACAATAGATTTCAGGATAGCGCAGTACAAGAACTTCTTCTGATATATTCTGCTCTTTTTGTTGTTTTTATGTACGCTAAAAGGTTATTTTGTTAAGAGCGCTTAAGCGGTGTATTCAAGTCTGGATTAATACCGATCTTTGGCAGCCAAATTTAGGAACTAAAACAGGCTTGTTCAATCCTGTTCTAATTATTTTTCCAGTATATATGAGTCAATCAGAAAGATTAAAGGAGTTTAAAAAATCTGTTAACAATAAGTTCAATATTTACAATAGTTTGTTCCTTAATTTACCATACAGGAACATTGAAAATGTGGGGATGCTGATTCCTCTTTTACTACAACAATGTGAAAATGGATTAAAATCCGGGCAAAACCCAAGTGATATCCTGGATGCCTTTTTTCAGAATTACGCCAATATTGCATCGGAGAAAGACCGGATCGACTTTATGTTCAGGATTATTCAATATGTGGAAAGACAAGTTGTACTCTATGACAGTGTTGAAGATGCGGCCTTTCCAAAAATACACGAACATTCTGTCTCTCTTTCCATAAGAGATTATTTTCAACTCGCAAATAAAAACAAGCGCTGGGATAAGGTATCTCAGAAACTATCAACTTTTAGTGCACGAATAGTACTTACTGCGCATCCGACCCAATTTTATACGCCATCCGTGCTAAATATCATGGAAAAGTTAAGGTCACTGATTGTAATGAATAACGCCGATGATATAGACGTAACCCTGCAACAATTGGGATTAACTTCATTGATCAATGCAAAAAAGCCCACTCCTTTGGATGAGGCAAAGAACATAATTCACCACCTAAGGCATGTGTATTATGATGCTGTGGGCGATTTATATGCGTATATCAAAGGCAATATCAAAAATGAAGCATTTGAGAATCACAATATTATAAAACTGGGTTTTTGGCCGGGGGGAGACAGGGATGGTAATCCGTTTGTGACCGCGAAAATTACTAAGGATGTAGCAAATGAATTGAGGATCACCCTGATGAAGTGCTATTATAATGATTTAAAAATATTACATAAGAAGCTGTCTTTCAGGGATATGCAACCATCGCTTCAGGAGCTTAGAGGTCAGTTATATCTCGCTATGTTTAATGCAAACAGAACCATTGGATATAACAAGATTATGGGGCTGCTCCAGGTGCTGAGGGAAATATTAATAGAGAAATATCACAGTCTGTACCTCATTGATCTCGATCATTTCATTGATAAGGTAAAACTTTTCAGGACCCATTTTGCCACGCTCGATATAAGGCAGGATCACCGGATTCATAGAAAAGTAATTAACCAGGTGCTTCTTCAAAATAATATTGTTAAGGCGGATTTGAACGAATTAACTAAGGCACAGCTCGTTAAAGTACTGGTGAACCAGGAACTGTCTTTAAAAGCCAAAGATTTTAAAGAAGAGATAGTAAAGGATACCATTAGGAACATTTCACAACTGAGAAGTATACAAAATAAAAATGGGGAAGAAGGCTGCAACAGGTACATCATCAGCAATTCTGAAGATATCTTTTCGGTGTTATTTGTGTACGCCCTGTTTAGGTGGTGTGGCTGGGATAGTGATAAGATAAGTTTTGATATTGTACCACTTTTTGAAACCATGAAAGGAATGGATGCTTCTGAAGAAGTAATGCAAGTCTTATTTGACCTTCCGGCTTACCGGGACCATTTGGTATTCCGGGATAAAAAACAGACTATCATGCTTGGTTTTTCTGATGGAACCAAGGATGGCGGTTTTGTCAAGGCCAACTGGTCTATTTTTAAGACGAAGGAAAATTTGTCTAAAGTCTGTGGTAAAAATGATATCAAAGCTATATTTTTTGATGGCAGGGGAGGACCGCCTGCACGGGGTGGAGGTAAAACTCACAGGTTTTACGCCGCACAAACAAAAGATATTGCCAACAATGAAATACAATTAACCATCCAGGGCCAAACCATTACAAGTACCTACGGGACCAAAGAATTGTTTATGCACAACAGTGAACAATTACTTACTGCCGGACTTTCAAATACATTTTTCGGGAAAGAGAATATTATCCCCAGAGAATCCAGACAGATTATTGAAGAACTTTCTGAACTCAGTTTTAAAAAATATGAGGCCCTTAAGAATCATGAACTCTTTGTTCCCTATCTGGAACACCGAAGTACGCTGAAGTATTATCAAAAAGCAAATATTGGTAGCCGCCCGGGCAAAAGAGGAAATAAGGCCAAATTGGAGTTCGAAGACCTGAGGGCCATTTCATTTGTGGGCTCATGGAGTCAGCTTAAGCAGAATGTTCCCGGGTATTTTGGGATTGGCACTGCAATAAAATCCTTACGGGAAAAAGGGAAACTCCGTTTGTTAAAAAAGTTATACAAAGAAATTCCGTTCTTTAAGGCGTTAATGCTGAACAGCATGATGTCGCTGACCAAATGTTATTTTGAACTCACCAGTTATATGAAAGAAGATGAGGTCTATGGCGAGTTCTGGGATATACTGTACCAGGAATATTTACTTTCCAAGAAAATGTTATTACTCATTTCAGATTCGGAAGTCCTGATGGAGAATGAAGAAGTATCCCGGGAGTCTATTAAGATCAGGGAACAAATAGTACTTCCACTATTGGTGATACAGCAATATGCACTGCAAAAGATTGGTAAGAAGACCGGTTATGAAGCTGACTATGAAAAAATTGTGACACGTTCACTGTATGGCAATATTAATGCCAGTAGAAATTCGGCCTAAGTCGGGCTTTCTGTTCCTGTATTGAAATTCACTATTTTAAGTAACTCAGAAATAGTTTAAAATTAGTAGCATGGAGTTCGAATTAGATAAAGTAGTACTTATCCTGGAGCGTACACCTGTAATTATGGTGGACTTACTTCAAAATCTACCAGCTGAACTGACACTTAAGAATGAGGGCGGAGATTCCTGGAGTCCGTTCGATGTTTTAGGGCACTTAATTCATGGGGAGAAAACAGATTGGTTGGTGAGAACCGAAATAATTTTGAACGGCGACAACAAAGGGAAATTTGAACCTTTTGACAGATTTGCACAATTAGAAAACTCAAAGGGAAAGACCCTGGAAGAATTACTATCAGAATTTAAAGAGCTTAGAAAGAAAAATTTACAGCTACTTATATCAAAACAACTTAGCTCAAAAGATCTTAAAAAAACCGGGGAGCATCCGGAATTGGGCCCGGTTACACTTGCTGAGTTATTAGCGGCCTGGGTGGTTCATGACCTGGGGCATATTACACAGGTTTCCAGAGTCATGGCAAAACAATTTAATTCAGAGGTAGGACCATGGGCCAGATACCTTGCTATTTTACAAACTAGTCCGAAAGAGTAAACCTCCTAAAGATATACATCAATTAAAATGCAGATCAGCAAAATTCATAAATTGCTCCCAATCATAAGGAGTAACATCATGATTCCCTGTTCTTATATGATATCCCAAACTGCCGCGAATAAGGGGTGAGTTTTCAGCGGGCTGATCATCAGAAATAGTACTGTCTTCGTTGTAAAGTCTGTATACCTCACTGGCGTGTTTTAAAGAGAGAAATTCTCCTTTGGGATCTGCCCAACTGTCATTTTTAGCACTGGCTACATAGAGCGGTCTGGGAGCCATCAGGGCCAAAAGTTGGTGCTGATCAATAGGCATTGTGCCTTCATTATCATTGTATTTCTTAAAGTTGTCGCAGAACCAGTGTGGGAAATTAGTATTGATGGCGGCTACTGTTTCGCCAAACCTTCGTCTGGACAAAGCAGCGCCTCCGCAACCAGAATTATTTGAAATAACAATCGAAAAGCGCTCGTCCATTGCGCCCGCCCACAATGCTGCCTTACCAAGTCGTGAATGCCCAAATAACGCCACCTTTGCAGGATCTATCCCGTCAACTTGCTCCAAATAATCCATAATACGTGAAAGCCCCCAGCTCCAGGTTGCTAAGGAACCCCAATCATCGGGCTGCAGACTATCCGAATTGTCGAAAAGTGCATGAATACCATTTGAAAAACCATCGTCAAAATCCGGGTCGATATCCCCGTAATGCATGGTCGCCAATCCGTAACCACGGCTGAGAAGATTTAATACCGGCCATCTGGAATAACGCGCTCCTCTGGATTGGTCACTGGCTTTGTTATCAACTATACCGAGCTGTGAATTATCCATTGTCCATCCATTGGGCGGACTAATCAAATCACTTGCCAGAACAGTGTGGTTACCAAGAAAATTGTAGCCTAAAAACACTGCATTAGCTTTATGTGTGCTGGGCAGAATTAAGAGCAATACGGCGTCCTGCGTTTTGCCTTTGTTTTCAAAGGTGAAAGTTATTTCTTTAATAATGGCTTTGGCGTCAAATGCCTTCTCATCGAGCACCTTCTCTTTGGTTTTAACAGCAATATTCTGAGGAGGGATTTTACCGTAAACTTCTTCTTCAAAGATTTTTAGTAACTGTGGACGGCGTTCCGTTTCCCAATCCCCAACATCTAAAATTTGTTCGCTTTTTACTGTGGGCAGTAGCTCTGGAAGTTGATATTCCGGAACCTTAGATTCCTCGGTGTTATTTTGCGCTGAAAGGCTCATAGGTAATACCATAAAGATACAAAGCCATTTATAAAAGTTGTCTTTAGGTTGCATAGCTGATCAATTATCGAATTCTGTGCTCAATAAGCCATAAAAGGCCCTTATCCCATAAGCAATCTGCCCAATTCTTAAATTCTCATTTGGACTGTGTTGATTGTTATCCGGGTTTACCATGGGAACGACGAAAGCCGGAATATTAAGTTCATTAATAAAAGCAGCAATGGGAACCGTGCCTCCCATTATCCTGATCTGAACCACTTCTTCACCAAAAGTATTCTTTAAGTTATTTAAGATGAATGTGCCATAAGGATGCGCCATATCTGTTCTGAAAGCATCGGTAACGCTGCCATCGGAAATAGTCATAATCTTACTATGTGACAGACGTTCTTTTTTTGTTGGAATTTTGTCTGTTACGTAAAAACCCTTGTTTTGAATAAATTCTTTTACCAGGCTTTTTAATCTGCTTCCGTCCGATTCTGGAACCAGTCGAAGATCCAATTCTGCGGTTGCGCTTTCGGGAACAATGGTACGGGCATTACTTCCGATCCAACCAGAACCGAGGCCCCGAATATTAAGGGAAGGATACTGCAGTGATTCCTGATAGAATTCCCCAACTTTCTCAGAAGATTTTATCTCCAGAAGTTCGTTGATTGCCGCAACATCGTCCGGAACACTCTTTAAGATATTCAGAGTGTTTTCATCAATTGAAATACCGTCGTAATAGCCTGGAATCTTTACCCGTCCTTCTTCGTCTTTCATATCGGCCAGCACCTGTGCCAGTTGAAATCCCGGGTTTGGGGCGTAATTTCCATAATGCCCGCTGTGTTGGGGTTTAACAGGACCGTAAGTTGTTAGGGTCAAAGTAGTAATACCGCGGCAGCCATAGACGATTGTGGGTTTACCAGATCCATGTACGGGGCCGTCGTTAATAATCAGAAAATCAGCTTCGAGCAATTCTCTGTATTGTTTTACGGCATCGGGGAGTGGCTTACTGCTTTTTTCTTCTTCTCCGTCCAGAATGACCTTTACATTAAAGGGAATGGCAATATTATTTTTCCTCAGCAAATCAATAGCGTTAAGCAACATGACAATAGGGCCTTTATCGTCCGAAGTGGAACGGCCAAACAGACGCCAATCGTAATTGATATCTTCACTTATTTCATCAAAAGACTTTGCTTTCCAGGTATCTCCTTCCCTGGCTTTCAGTACCACTTCATAAGGACTGTTCTGGTCCCACTTTGATGGTTCAACAGACTGTCCGTCAAAATGCATATAAAATAATACAGTGGGTTTTTCGTCCTCCATGGGCATGGCAGCAAAAAAAAGTGATTCACCGCTGGTAGGCAATACCGAAGTATTAAATCCCCGATCGTTGAACTTTTTAGTAAGCCAGCTAATATTTCTATTAATATCGGCATGATCCAAAGCATCATTCGGAATAGCAACAAAATTCCGTAATTCATCAATGCTGTGCCTTACCTGAGCTTTTAGCCGGGCATCTTCCTGGGAGTAACCATATACTGAAATAGCTGTTAGAATTAGCAGGATTATCTTTTTCATATACTGTTTTGCATTTGACTGAAGGCTAAATCTAGCGAATTCTTTTGACAAAATTACCAATGCCAGCCGGCCCATTTTTTGTGAGTTCTTTGATAAACGCAGATCCAATAATTGCCCCTTTTGCTTTTGAAGTAGCTTGTTCAAAGGTTTTGGCATTACTAATCCCAAATCCGACAATCTGATGATGCTTCAGGCCCATAGCTGCAATACGTTCAAAATAATCCTGTTGTATATCACCAAAACCCTCCTGGGTTCCAGTGGTGCTTGAAGAACTGACCATATAAATAAAACCATCAGATGCCTCGTCTATTTGCCTAATCCGTAATTCACTGGTTTGAGGTGTGATCAAAAAAATATTGATCAGGCCATATTTTTCAAATATTGCTTTGTACTCCTCCTGGTAGACATCTAAAGGCAAATCTGGTAAGATGAGTCCGTCTATCCCTATTTTACTGCAATCCCGACAAAATTCTTCAACTCCATATTGTAGTACCGGATTAAAATATCCCATAATTATCAGCGGAATGGAGACCGTTTTTCGGATATTCTTTAATTGTTCAAAAAGTAAAGCTGTGCCCATACCGTTTTCAAGAGCAAGGGTTGAACTTTGCTGTATGGTGGGTCCGTCTGCCAGGGGATCGCTGAATGGCAATCCTATTTCAATCATATCAACCCCATGCTTTTCCAGTTCTTCAATGATAGGTACAGTATGGCGCAGCTCGGGAAATCCGGCAGTGAAATAGATAGAGAGCAGTCTTTTATCTTCCTGGAGTTTTTGGTTTATTCTGTTCATGACTAAAGTTGAAAATAATCAATATACGTTTGCAAATCCTTGTCCCCGCGTCCTGACAGGTTTACCACTACTATTTCTTCGGGACCAAATTTTCTGCTTTCAAAAATGGCGAACGCATGTGAACTTTCTATGGCAGGAATTATACCTTCTAACTTAGAAACCAGCAGACCTGCCTGCATAGCTTCGTCATCTGTAATGGAAATAAATTCTCCCCGTCCCGATTTAAATAAATGGGCATGCATTGGTCCGACACCGGGGTAATCCAGACCTGCAGAAATAGAATAGGGTTCGGTAATCTGACCATCTCCTGTTTGCATCAGAAGCGTTTTGCTCCCGTGTATAATTCCTATTTTTCCCAGGACTGAAGTGGCAGCGCTTTCACCTGAGTCTATGCCTCTCCCAGCTGCTTCAACCGCAATAATACCTACATCCGGACGGTCTAAATAATGATAGTATGCCCCTGCAGCATTGCTCCCTCCGCCAACACATGCAACCACATAATCGGGGTTTTCTGTTCCTTCTTTTTCTAGCAACTGGGATGTAATCTCAGCTGAAATCACTGATTGAAACCTGGCTACCATATCCGGGTAGGGATGGGGACCTACGACAGATCCAATAATATAATGAGTGTTAACCGGATTATTAATCCAGTCCCGTATGGCTTCGTTTGTTGCATCCTTGAGTGTTCTGCTTCCGGAAAGTGCCGGCCTTACTTCTGCTCCGAGCATTTTCATCCTGGCAACATTAGGAGCCTGCCGGGCTATATCTATCTCGCCCATATACACCACACAGCTTATTCCCATCAAGGCGCAGACCGTTGCTGTGGCTACCCCGTGTTGTCCTGCTCCGGTTTCGGCAATGATTCTGTTTTTACCGAGTTTCTTCGCCATCAATATCTGTCCGATAGTATTGTTTACTTTATGTGCGCCGGTATGGCAAAGGTCTTCTCGTTTTAAATAGATCTTTGTATTATATTTTTCGGATAAGCGGTTTGCAAAGAACAAGGGAGTAGGCCTGCCTGCATAATCCTTTAATAATTGATCAAATTCTGCTTTGAATGAAGGCTCCTCCATTATACGGAGATAGTTTAAACGCAATTCTTCAGTATTCGGATATAGCATTTCGGGGATAAATGCCCCGCCAAATTCCCCGTAATACCCTCTCTCATCTGCTTGATATTTCATTATATTCAATTACCATTAAATTCGTTTATAAACTTCTTAAGCTTTTCTGTGTCCTTAAGTCCGGGAGCTGTTTCAAACCTGCTGTTTATGTCGATGGCAAAACAATGCCTGGAAGCTTTCGATTTTACGAATTCCGTTAATTTATCTATGTCTTCCGGACCTATGCCTCCGCTAAGAAAAAAAGGTTTTTGGGAGGGATAGTTCATAAGTAACCTCCAATCGAATGCAAAGCCATTTCCACCGGGTAATTTCCCTTTTGTATCGAACATAAAGAAATCGCAATAAGCTTCGTATGGCTGTAGTTTACCAAAATCAAAATTCTCAGCTACAGAAAAAACCTTGATCAGCTGTATCGTAGTTTGCGGTTCATCATTGTCTGACCAAAACTTTTTACTGCCATATTTTAATTCGGACGGCGCGTCTGACGCCCACAGTGCATTTTGTAACATCCCACAATATTCAGGAGTCTCGTTGCCGTGTAGTTGTACCATTTGCAGGCTATACTGCTCCACCCTTTTTACCACTTCTTCCAATGGCGCATTTACAAACACTCCAACTTTCTTTGTAGTAACAGCCAACGGAGGTATTTCTCCCCGAAAATATCTTTTTGATGGCTCCCAGAAGATAAACCCAAGAAAATCGGGTTTCAGGACGGCGACCTCTGTCACATTATGGTGCATCCCGCAGACTTTCAGATATAATTGCTTATCGTATTTCATTGCAGTAGTTTTTTAATAAAATCTGCTGCATGGGCCCCGGGATCAGATGTTTTCATAAAATTTTCACCGATCAAAAACCCCTGATACCCGTATGGTTTAAGTGCTTTAATAGCTTCAATGCTACTAATACCACTCTCCGATACCTTTATAAAGTCAGCCGGAATTAAAGAAGAGAGGGCTTTGCTGGTTGACAAATCAACCTTAAAAGTTTTTAAGTTTCTGTTATTTACACCGAGCATATCCAGATTGGGCATTATAGATTTTTGAAGTTCCGCTTCATTGTGCACTTCCAGTAAAACATCTAATCCCAAACTTTTGGCCAGTGATGCGAATTGCTTAATTTGTTTTGGGTCTAAAATGGCCGCAATCAACAACACCACATCGGCCCCGCAGGCTTTGGCCTCAACAATCTGATACTCATCAATTATGAATTCCTTTCGCAGAATAGGCAGGTCTACGGCAGCTCTTGCCAGCAAAAGATCGTCAATGGATCCGCCAAAGTACTTCCCATCTGTCAGAACAGACATCCCGCAAACTCCGGCATTTTTGTATCCTTTGGCCACTTCTGCAACATTTAGCGTATCGTTGATGACAGCTTTTGAAGGAGAACGCCTTTTGTGTTCTGCGATAATACCGGAATTGCTATTTTTAAGTATAGCAGCCAAAGATGATCCTTCTCTGCTAAAGAGGACTGAGGCTTCTAATTGGGTAATCGGAATAATTGATTTTTTAAGCTCGACTTCCCTATGTTTATCCAGCACTATTTTCTGCAGAATGTCCATTATGCACTTAATTTTTGCAATTTTCTTAGCGCCTGGAGTCCCTTGCCATTTAGCAGTGCTTCCTTTGCTTTCTCAAATCCTTCTTTTGGGCTGATACCCTCTACGGTTGCGATTGCTATACCGGCATTTGCACAAACCACATTGTTTTGCGATTCTGATCCCTTTCCCTGGAGGATATTAATAAAAATCTGGGCAGATTCTGCAACACTTTCACCTCCGGTTATATCCGCTTGTGAAATGGCGGTAAGCCCAAAATCTTCTGGTTCGAGCATGCCTTCGGAGGAATTCGAAATAATTTTGGTACTGCCGGTGAGCGAGATTTCATCATAGCCATCGAGAGCGTGTAGCACTGTGAATTTTTTATCTGTATTTTGATATAAATATCCATACATTCTGGCCAGTTCCAGATTAAAAACCCCAACCATTTGATTTTTGGGAAAGGCCGGATTCACCATTGGTCCAAGCATATTAAAGAATGTCTTTACGGCCAGTTCCCTGCGGATTGGGGCTACGTTTTTCATGGCAGGATGAAACAGTGGTGCATGTAATACACATATCCCGGCTTCTTCTACAGACTTTTTAAGGAAATCTGCCTTATTACTGAACTTAATACCCAGAAATTCCATAACGTTACTGCTTCCACATTTGGAAGAAACCCCGTAATTACCATGCTTGGTAACCTTTATACCCGCCCCTGCTGTGACAAAGGAAGCCAGGGTAGAGATATTAAAGGTGTCTTTACCGTCCCCACCGGTTCCACATAGATCCACAGGATTAAATTCGGATAAATCTATGGCATGGCATAATTCCAGGAGAGCATCCCTAAAACCTTCGAGCTCATCAATGGTAATACTTCGCATCATATAAACGGTTAAGAATGCCGCAATCTGGCTGGTATTGTATTCTCCTTTGGCAATATTTACAAGAATCCTCTTTGCGTCTTCTTTCAACAGCACCTCGTGATTGATCAATCTGTTTAGCGTTTCCTTCATTTTTCCGAGTTTAACCAGTTTTCCAATATTTTTTTTCCATGAGGGGTAAGTACAGATTCCGGATGAAATTGTACAGCGCAGACATCGTAGGTTTTGTGTCTAAGAGACATAATCTGACCATTGGCATCAATGGAGGTTGCCTCTAATACCTGCGGAAGTTCAGGGTTTACTACCCAGGAATGATATCTGCCTACCTCAATTTTATTTGGTAATCCATTAAAAAGTACATCCTCTTTAATTATCTCAATTTCTGTAGCAATGCCGTGGTATACTTCTTCCAGGTTAATCAATGATCCGTCAAAAACTTCGGCGATAGCCTGCTGTCCAAGACAAACTCCAAAGATGCTTTTTGTTGCGGCATAAGCAGCAATAATATCCTTTAAGAATCCGGCTTCATCAGGGATGCCCGGCCCCGGTGAGAGGACAATTTTATCAAATGCATCTACCTCTTCAATGCTGAGTTGATCATTTCGTTTTACTACTACCTCACAGTCCAGATCTTCAAGGTAATGTACCAGGTTGTAGGTAAAACTATCGTAGTTATCTATGACTAATACTTTCTTCATTATTATATCTCCTCTGCGATTTCAAGGGCTTTTGTGAGAGCGCCTAATTTATTATACGTTTCCAATAATTCGGTTTTGGGATCTGAAGCTGCGACTAAACCTGCACCGGCCTGATAATGCAACTGGTGATTTTTACTCAGGAATGTTCTAATCATAATTGCATGGTTAAAATCCCCGTCAAAAGCCATAAAACCAATTGCCCCACCGTAATAATCTCTATTTGTTTTTTCGTATTTTTCTATGAGCTGCATCGCCATATGTTTGGGAGCTCCGCTTAAGGTACCAGCCGGGAATGTATCTGCAACTACCTTCATCGTAGGGATATCCTTTTTCTTCATTCCAGTGACTTTGGAAACAAGATGAATGACATGTGAGAAGTACTGTACTTCGCGGTAGTTTTCCACACTCACGGTATTGCCATTTCTGCTGAGGTCATTTCTGGCAAGATCTACAAGCATCACATGCTCGCTATTCTCCTTGACATCTTCAGAAAGTTTCTTGGCCAGTTCCACATCTTCTTCGTCATGGCCTGTTCTTTTAAAGGTGCCGGCAATTGGATGAATTTCTGCCTTGTCGTCTTTGACTACCAATTGTGCCTCTGGCGAACTCCCGAAAATTTTAAAATCCCCATAGTCAAAATAAAACAAATAAGGAGATGGGTTTACGGAGCGCAATGCCCGGTAAACATTAAACTCATCCCCTTTAAAAGCCTGTTTAAAACGCCTGGATAGTACTAACTGAAATACGTCTCCTCTCTGGCAGTGTTTTTTGGCCAGCTCCACTTGAGCCATGTATTCCTCATCTTTTAGGTTAGAAGTTGGCTTCCCTTCCTTGGTGAAATTATAAGATGCAAAATTCCTGATATTGAGAATCTGTTCAATCTCTTCAGTATTATTTTCGGCCTTATAGCAATGCGCAAAAATGTACGCTTCATTTTTAAAATGATTAATGGCAATGACATTCTGGTAGACTGCGTAAAAAATATCCGGAATATCGAGAGCGCCCTCTTTTTTGGAAATTTTGATGTCTTCAAAGTAGCGTACGGCATCGTAGGCCATATAGCCAAAAAGACCGTTGTTTATGAATTTGAACCCGTTGCTTTTGGCTTTGAACTTTTTGGCAAAATTGTGGATGATTGCCGGGACGTCTGTGTCCGAGTTGACCTCTGATTTTTCAGAGCTGCCATCAGGATAAAGTTGAGTTATGGTTTCGTTCTGTATTTTGATAGAGGCAATGGGATTAGAACATACATATGAGAAGGTATTATCATTGGCTCTGTAATCACTGCTTTCCAAAAGTATGCTGTTGGGAAACCGGTCTCTGACTTTAAGATATACGCTAACCGGAGTAATAGTATCTGCCAGGATGCGCTTATAATGTGTTGTTAATTGATATGTCATATCTTTAAATTATTAAAAGCAAAAAGGCTTGTCGTGATTGACAAGCCTTTTCGTACAGTATAAATACAAGGGTGCTCAGCTCACGACTTTAGACGTAAGGATTTCCACCACCAGTTATTTACTGTATTCAATTTCATTAGTTCAAATATAGAAATCATTTTTAATATGACAATTTTTTAAAAGAAATATTTGTGCAGAATATGATCTTGCCTTTTGCACTGATTTTTAAATAGTAAATTACCGTACTTTAATTTCTGAACTATTTCGGACCCCTGCTACAAGATAGATATGGACACCCTTAAAAAATATTTGCTGCGATTTCTATTGTTGTACTTCGCACTTTACATTTTTCCATTTCCTTTGAATTACCTCCCTTTTGGGATTGGCGACAGTCTTAATGACTGGGTAAATTCTTTTTGGCAATGGTGCACTCCGTGGTTTGCAGAAAGTATTCTTAACTATAGCGGGGAAATATCCTTTAATGGAAGGGGAAGCGGAGATACCACCTATGATTATCTGCTGTTAGCTGTTCGACTCATATTTGCCGTGCTCGGTGTATTCATTTGGGCTGTAGTTCAAAAGTATAAAGAATTAGACGGACCGCTACGAAGGTATTTGACTGTATTATTTCGATATTTCCTTGCCTTTAGCATGTTTACCTACGGCTTTTCTAAAATCTTTTATTTACAGTTCCCGGAGCTAAGTCTTATCAATTTAAGCAGAACATATGGCGATTCTTCTCCAATGGGTCTCTTGTGGAAATTTATGGGTTATTCGGAGACGTACTCCATCTTTACAGGTCTGTTGGAGGTGTTGGGAGGAGCTTTGTTGTTGTTTCGCAAGACCAGGTTGCTGGGTGCACTTCTTACCTTTGGTGTTATGCTGAATGTCTTTGTACTCAATATGACATTTGATGTGCCGGTTAAGCTCTTTTCGTTTCATCTATGCATACTGCTGATTTTATTGATTTTACCCGATTTAGGGAATATCGCAAGATTCTTTATACTAAATCTGCCTACCAAACCACTTCCGAATGGCCCGTATTTTTTGAGCAAAAAGCAAAGATATATAGGGCGTACTTTTAAAGCGATACTTATATTTTACGTTTTGTATACAGGTATTGACGGTAAATTACAAAGCCAGAAACTATACGGAAAGCGAGTGCCAATGCACGAGTTATACGGCATTTATGAGGTGCAGACATTTGTTATTAATGGGGATACGATTGCGCCTCTTATGACCGATACCAGGCGGTGGAAGCAGTTAATTATAGACAAAAGGAACAGTTTACTGATAAAGATGGATGAGAGCAGAATAGGCATGAGTCATAAGATTGATTCTGCAACATCTATGATTAAGCTAATGCCTTATCTCGAAGGGTATCAAGCCTTTGAGCTAAGGTACCAAATCAGCGACAGCCAGTTGGTTTTGACAGATACGCGGCAGAATGATACCCTGATAGTTACTGCTAAAAGAAGAAAGCGGGAAGATTATTTTCTGATGCAACGCGGCTTCCATTTTATAAATGAGTACCCTATGCAGCGATAGCAATAAAAAAACCCCGTTTACCTTTAAGTAAACGGGGGAAACTTGTGAGGTTAAGTTTATTAAAACTCTAAATCTATCACCAGGTCAAATTCGTCATAGATTGTTTTATCTCCCAAATTATCAAAGAAACTACCTGACCCGTATTTTACGTTGTATTGAGCCCGGTCTACCTTTAGTGTGGCCGTTGCTTTACTTCCGTAGATGGATACATCAAAAGTTACAGGTTTTGTAATGCCTTTGATTGTTAAATCTCCGCTTACTTCGTAGGAATTTTTTCCTGAAGCTTTTACGTCTGTAAATACCAGGGAAGCGGTCGGATACGTTGCAACTCCAAAGAAATCATCTGATTTGAGGTGCCCTTCCAGTTTACCTTTGTATTCCCCTTCGAGATCAGTACTTACTAAGGAGGGCATGTCTACTTCGAATTCACCTCCTTTGAGTGTTCCCTCATCAAAAATTAAAGCACCGGATTTTAAATCGACAGTCCCTGTGTGTGAACCGGTGACTTTATAGGCTTTCCAGGTAACTTTACTTTCTGATGATTTTACTACTTTCTTTTCTTCATTCAAAGTAGTATTTGCTGTGGCTGTAACTCCAAAAACTACGGCCAGAGCCAAACTTAAAAGATTCTTTTTCATGATTTGATGTTAAATTAATACTTATTATTCTTGTTTTAAAATTTATTGAGTAATTCGTTCAATTCTTCCAATTCCTTGTTGGTAAAATTCTTCAATAATTGCTTTTCTGCGGTTGCAACGGCGGTATCCATTTTTAATAAAGCAGCCTTTCCACTAGCTGTTATGGTTATTTCAATTTTACGCCGGTTAGACGGGCAAACCACCCTGTTGAGGTATCCCTTGAGCAATAGCTTATCTACCAACCTGCTGGTATTGCTCATTCTTGTAATCATCTTTTCATTTATTGTTGAAAGGTTGGCGGCTTTACTATTTTGACCTCTTAAAATGCGCAACACATTAAATTGTTGAAGGGATACATCAAAGGGTTTTAAGGCCTGGCCAATACCTTCACTGATCGTATTGCTGACTAGCATCTGATGAATGATAGTCTTGCTTATCAACGGCAAAACCTTTGTTGTTCCTATGCGCTCCTCTACATTCATGTATTTACAACATTTGTATATACAAATATAAATTCAAAAATATGATCCAACAATATTCGCAACGATAAATATTTGTTAAAAATATTTTGTGATGGTATTGCGACCCCGAGAATAGGAGGTAGGTTGACCGACGGGCATTATAAATTAAAATATTATTTTTGCCCTTAAATATTAACACTATGGCAGATTTAACTCAGGAGGAATGGGAAGAACAATTAGAGCAAGACCAGAAAGCTTTTATTCTGGATGTCCGTACCCCGGAAGAAATGGAGGAGGGATATATTCCGGGAGCATTTAATATTGATATCTATCTGGGGCAGGAATTTGTAGACGAAGTTGAAAAACTTGATAAAGACAAAAACTACTATGTGTATTGCAGGACGGGCAACCGGAGCGGACAGGCCTGTGCAATAATGAACAGCCTGGGTTTTGAGAATGCCTATAATTTAATGGGCGGTATTATTGAGTGGGAAGGGGATGTTGCTGAGCAGTAGACAGTAAACAGTTGGCAGTAAGCAGTTGGTAGTTTGCAGTTTGCAGTAAAAAGTGAACACGAGATCTTTTTTGATTATCCGGTGGATGATTAAAAAAGGCTGCGAGATGATGCGGCTGGCTAAAGTGAACAGTAAACAGTTAGCGGTAAACAGTAAACAGTTAGCAATTAACAGTAAGCAATTATCAATTTCTGTCATCCTGAGCGGAGTCGAAGGATGGATTTAGGCAGTAAGCCGTAAACGGTAATCACGAGATCTTTTGTGATTATCCTGTGGATGATTAAATTCTTCAGAGGGCCGAACGGAAAGCAAAGGTCTGGTAGACCTTTGATAGTAGGAGCCAGCCGATACGAGAACCAAAAAAACAAAAGATATGTTTAAGTTCTTCAGACTTATCCGTCAAAAGTTATTAGCAGAACTATATAAATGAGAATACTTCTATTAATTGTCATTGGTTTACTATTTTTTAATTGCACCAATAAAAGAACCGAATTAGTACTATTAGGTACTGTGCATCAATCCGTTCAAAATTTCACCCCTGACAGCCTTTATAATATATTGCTTAAAATTAATCCTGATTTGATTCTTTTCGAAGTTGATTCGTCATTTTTTACAAAAGAGTTTAGATTTAAAAAAACATGGGAGAGTAACGAAAATATTGCTACTGTAAAGTACATGAACAACTTTGATGTGGACGTTAGACCGTATGAATTCACTGGAAGAAACGAATACAGAATAAAGATTGGGTCACGACCGACTGATGGCATAGCTCTTGAATTACTAGACAGCTTATATAGGAACAATCAATTAGGTGCTTTGAATGCTAGCATCTACCAAAAATTCCTTGAGGCAAACGACTCCCTAAGTTCATTTGCCTATTTAGGGGCAAGGGCTTTTAATAATTCAAAAGCGGATAAAATTGCTCAGCACAGACAAGAGTTTCAATACAAAGAACTCATGAAGATAATAAATGAGAATCCAATTTTTTCTAACACTTTTTATGTAAAAAATGATAATGATAGTATAAGTTACGCAGAAGGTTATAAGAGGGCAGCTGAATTCTGGGACTTAAGAAACAGCACTATGTCAAAAAATATTTTGCATTTTGTAGAAGAATATAAAGGCGGTAGAATAGTAGTTTTAAATGGTTATTATCACAGATATTATTTAAACTTTTTGATTAAACCCAGGCAGGACGAATTAAACTTTATAGTAAAGGAATTTTATGAATATTAGATGCAGCTTTCAACAAAGCTATAATCTACCGGAAGGCAGACTGGTTCAACCCAGCTTTTTTGAGAAAATTCCAAGCACCAAATTCCAAATTACAAGAAAAGATGATAATTTGTAAATTACCCTCTTAGACCCAAATCATAATAGCACCATTGTGTCACCATAAATTGTTCATTAACAGATTATGAACAGAAATATTAAAGTGCCGTTTCTTCTCCTTGTACTAATTCAGGGCTTACATTCCATAGAGGAATATTTGGGGAAAATATGGGAAAGTTTTCCTCCGGCCAGGGTTTTATGTAGCCTTGTATCTGATAATCCTGAAACCGGTTTTTTGATTATTAACTCAGGACTTTTTGTTTTTGGATTATGGAGTTTGTTGTTGCCTCTAAGGAATAATTATTTCTATGCCGACTTTCTAATTTGGCTTTGGATTGTTCTTGAACTAATTAATGGGATAGGACATCCAATTTGGACATACATGCAAAGGGCATATACTCCCGGAATATTAACAGCACCAATTCTTTTAGTGATAGCAATTACTTTGTTACAAAGACAATTGATTAATAAACAAAAAAAACGCATTCACAACAATACCTATAATTCATAGCTCCTCTACTTTCGACGGGAAAATCCTTACTTTTATATGGCATGACCTCTGTAATGAAAATCCTGCCTGGCCAGTGCGCCACTTAGCTGCTACTTCGCAGAGGTCTTCACAACGAAATCATTGCCTAGATCGTTTTGGTGTATTTGAATTAAATTTCTAAAAAAATTAAATATTGAAAAAACTACTTTTTTTACTCCTAATCAGCCCAGTATTTCTCCAAGGTCAGGACGGAACAAAGGCAATAATAGATATGCATTTGCACGATTATACTCAACAGAGTTATTTCACTGCACCCGCACCGGACGGAACCATTTCTCCAAAGTCGTTCGAAGATTACAGAGAAAAAGTTGCGTCAATGTTAAAAAAGTACAATGTTACTAAAGCGGTGGTAAGTACAATCGGAGGGAAAAATAAATTGGACGACGCTGGAATACTAATCCCAGGTTATTTCACTAATGCACCTCCTTCCGATACATTGGTTTTTAAAAAGTTAATTGAGTCTGGGGAGTTAAAAGTCTTTGGAGAAATAGGAGCCGTGTATGCCGGTTATACATTATCTGATCCAAAATTCGAACCTTACGTATCAATTTGCGAAAGATATAATATACCTGTCGCAATTCATACCGGAGGAGGGCCACCTGGCATTACTTACCAATGCTGTCCAAAATTCCGATTATATCTAGGAGATCCGTTCACTATTGAAGATGTATTGGCAAAGCATCCAAAATTAAAAATATATATGATGCACTCAGGAGAAGTTTTTTATGAGCATGCCCTCAGATTAATGCTCCAATATCCACAGCTCTATTCTGGCTTGGGTGCTATTTTATGGATTCATGAACAGCCAATGGATTATGCTGAGAACTTCTTAAGAAAAGCAAAATCTTATGGTTTAATAGACCGGATCATGTACGGATCTGATCAGATGGTATGGCCTCACGGCATAGAGAGCAGTATAAAAAAGCTTAATAGCTATGAATTTCTTACAGAAGAAGACAAAAGAAAAATATTTTACGAGAATGCCGTTAAATTTTTAGAATTAGATAAATAGTTTCACACTAAAAAACACCACAACAAAGGCTATAATCCATCACGCCACAGGCGTGACGAAATCATAGCCATAACCGTTGTAAGCAATTTAGAACCACATTATGAAGTTCTTTCGAAAAGTAAGACATAAGCTCATTTTGGACAATAAAAAAATTCAATACCTGAAGTATGCGTTAGGAGAAATCATACTGGTTGTAGTAGGGATTTTGATTGCATTACAGATAAATAATTGGAATCAGTCGAAAAAAGATAAAATTTCTTTGAATGAATATTTGATTAAAATTAAGTCGCATACGACGGAAGATATAGAACAATTAGAAGAATTATCAAATGGAAGAAAACAAATTGCCGACATCTGTAAAAAAGCACGTAATAGCATATTAAATAAGACCGAAAATGATAATCTTTTCTTGTTCAAGATAAGTGGTTCTGCTTTTGTTGATTTTTATTTTAAACCTAATTCAGGCGGATATGAATCATTGAAAAATTCGGAGTATTACGGTAAAATAAACAACACCAAGCTTGATTCACTTTTGGGCAAATATTACGGCTTAGTGGATATTATTGCAGAAAATGAGAGGAGCTATAATCAATATACAGTTCATCAAGAGAATTATCTCGATTCTCAATTTGATAGGTCACTTATTTTGGCTTCTGCATTTATGTCATTAGATACCTTAGCCACAAAAGCTACACCTCAGTCTGAATATGACCAAGCATTCATTGAATATACAGCCAGACCAGCTTACAGAAATGTAATTAGTTTAGCAGCATGGCAATTCGATACGATGATTAACCAATATCATCAATTAACAGAACTAGGGCATCTAATTATAGCAGAAATAGATGAAACAGCCGCAGATTAAAAGAGAAAATGATAAAAAACAAAAAAGCTAAATGGATTGTACGAATTTTGTTGCTCGTCGGAACAATCGTATCCATGTTTTTCGTGCCATGGATTTTGGTGAAGGCTTGGATTTTACCACTACCCAATACAATTCAAGAACAAGTAAATGAGGCCATTGGACATGGATTTGATGGAATGATTGTTTACGTGGACCAAGCAGGGAAGCCACCAGCATTTTACACGGGTGGTTGGAAAGATAGAGAAAACAAAATACCAGCCGACCCAAAATCATTATTCAAAATTGCCAGCATTAGCAAGTTATATACAGCTGTAGCGGTTACTAAATTGGTAAAAGCAAAGCATTTGTCTTTAGATGAAACGCTTGCTGATTATTTTCCAGAACTTAAAAGTAGAATTGAAAATGCAGAGAAAATCACCTTGAAGATGATGGTTCAACATCGGTCTGGAATTCCAAATTTCACAGATAATCCTGCTTTTTGGGAAAACGAACAGGAAAATAGCAAAGACGCCCTTGATTTTGCCCTCGATTTACCAGCTAGTTTTAAACCTGATAAAGGATACGAATATTCAAATACAAATTATTTATTGCTTCGCAGAATTATGGATGGTGTATTAGGATATAATCACCATGAGTACATCCAAGAGAAAATATTGATGCCACTAGAGCTGAAAAATACTTTTTTTTCGATTACTGAAGTCGATTTAGATGATGTTATGAGTGGATACTTTGTTGGTTATGATCAAGATTTCAAAGCTAATGAGTACGGAATGTTAGCTACAGCAGAAGATGTGGGTATATTCTTGCGCGCCTTAAACGATGGTTCGGTATTTGACGAAGGAGAACAGGAAATCTATCCCTACAAATACAACCATGGAGGTCTGGTTATTGGATATCAAAGCCTTGCAGAATATCATGAAGATATTGACACAGTTGTTGTGCAATTTATAAACACTACAAATTTTGATGGTTATGAATGGAATTTGTCCGAAATTATTATTAATCGTATTGTCAAGGTAATTAAAAGAATTACGTAAATAAAATATGAAAGTTTTAGTAGTAGGTGCAAGTGGAGCAACAGGAAAACAGTTAGTTAATCAGCTTTTAATCCAAGGAAATGAAGTTAAAGTAATTGTTCGGTCTAGACAAAACTTGCCGGATACATGGAAAGACAATGCTAAAGTACAAATTATTACAGAGAGCATACTGGAATTGAATGATGAAGAAATGGGTAAATATGTATCTGATTGCAACACCGTTGCATCGTGTTTAGGACACAATATTAATTGGAAAGGCATTTATGGCAAACCAAGAAAACTTGTTACTGATGCTACAAGACGTCTTTGTTCTGCAATAAAAAGAAGTTGTTCAAATTATCCAGTTAAATATGTATTGATGAACACTACTGGTAATCAAAACCGGGATTTAGATGAACCGATTTCGTTTGCTCAAAAATGTGTTATTGGACTACTAAGAATGTTATTACCACCGCATGTAGATAATGAAAAAGCAGCGGATTATTTAAGGACTGAAATTGGTCAAAATGATAAGTATATTTGTTGGGTGGCTGTCAGACCAGATGGCTTGATTGATGAAAACGAAGTTACCAAATACGAGATATATCCCTCACCAATTAGAAGTGCAATTTTTAATGCTGGCAAAGTAAGTAGAATAAATGTAGGCCATTTTATGTCTGAATTAATTAACGATGATAATCTATGGAATAAATGGAAGGGTCAAATGCCTGTTATTTATTCTACAACGGAATAAAAAAATTGCTTACAACATTGGATAAAAATAATAGCGGCTTAATCGCTTAAACAAAAATGAAATTTATAAACAAAAAACAGTAAAAAACGGAAAAGTAAGTGCATAAAAAACCGCTACTATTCTTATACTAGATCGTTTTACCAAATTTAGTGGTAGGTATAGAATTATGTACCTAACTTGACATTTGAAGAAATATCATAATCAAAATCTCATACAAAATGAAAACAATCTTTATAGGGTTTGTGGGATTGTTAATCTTAGTATTTTCCTGTAAAAGAAACTCTTCAACTTTGCAACTTGAGCAGGTAGATCTTCTAGTAAAGAATCCTACAATCATTGATGTTAGAACAGGTTCCAAGTTACAAGATCATTCCATTATTATTAAGAATGGGAAAATTGAAGCCATACTGGAAACATCAAATATTGAAATCCCACAGGAAACCAGAGTAGTCAATGCAGCGGATAAATATGTAATTCCAGGACTTTGGGACGTTCATACCCATATTCAGAACCAAAATGAACTTGACCTGTTTTTCCCTCTTTTGATCGCGAATGGTGTGCTGGGAATACGAGATATGGGAGGGCTCTTACCAAGTAGTTTCAAAGAAGGGTCTCAAAGGCATGAACATGCACCAAAAGTAATAGCCGCGGGTCCATGGGTGGACGGACCTGCACCGCAAGGTGAAGACCCGTCCGCAATTATAGATACCTTGGTTGCCCAAGGTGTAGATTTCATTAAAATTCAATCGGCAGTACCCTTAGATAGACTAAAGGCCATCGCAACACGGACGAATGAATTAGGAATTCATATGGCCGGACATGTACCCTATAGGGTGAATGCCGGGGAGGCTTCAGATATTGGTTTGCGCACTCTTGAACATTACCTGGAGTTCTATCTTTCTATTTCGGAAAAGGAAGCGGATTTACGACAGCAACATATCGCATTGGTAGAACAAGAATTTTCTATCCGTACCATTGCCTTTCCTCCAATTGAACAGAGGCTATCGACCTGGAGTGACGAAAAGGCTGAAAAGCTTATTGAAAAATTGGTTTTAAATAAAACCTGGATAACCCCGACCCATATTGATATTCGGGCATGGTCTCAATCGGGGACGCACTCTTTTTGGGAAGATGAACGATTAGACTTTTTACCTCCCTTATGGTTAGATTTCTGGAAACCGGACCAACACTTTGGCTTCAATAGCATCCCCAAAAAAGAGCTGCCAGGTTATTACGATCATCTGAACCAATGGTATGAGGCATATGTACATTTAACAAATGTATTTCATAAAAATGGGGTAAAGTTCCTGGCTGGTACCGATGCCAGTTCCTGGAACTTCCAGGTACCAGGCGCAACCCTTCATGACGAACTGGAGATATTTGTTGAGGCAGGATTAAGTCCACTCGAAGCATTACAAACTGCAAGCTGTAATGTTGCAGATTATCTGCAAATAGATGGATATGACGGCACAGTTTCAGCAGGACAGGAGGCAGATTTTGTTATACTTGATGCTGATCCGTTAGATGATATCCATAATACTACAAAAATTTCCGCAGTTGTATTAGATGGTAGTCTTATCGATAAATCTGAACTAAACAAATTGCTGCAATCAACCCCTAAAGAAGTAGTGAATTAACTATTAGGCACAACAATGTATATATCACTTTGATCGCGCTATATACAAAACCGTTGGCCCTAATGGCCGAAAACTTCATCCAGCCAAATTCGAATTGACAAAGATTGAGTTTTAAGACGTATCAAGGAATTTAGGAAGGATTTGGAAGCGTGTACGAATGAAATCGACCAAAAAAATTGTGGAAGAAATTCAAAGATTAAAATTTACTTTCTACTCGGTTGAAATTGAAAGTCGATATGAAGGAATTCTCAATGAAACAATTATGGAAATAAATTTAAGGACTAAAACTGTTTCCTCGCCTTTTTATTTCTACTGCTTCGGAAATTCCTACCACTTTTTGTCCAGTAACTAACTAAGGTTATAGCCACACTAAGTAAAATCACCGAGATAATTATTTGGTAAAACTCATCAGGTAAATCCATATTATTAATATACAAAAAACTTATTAATTTGTTAAAAACCAGTGGATTTTCAAACATATGCAGGATTTATGGGTGGCAAGCCAAGCTGGTCGTAAACCACTAATGTCAACAACGCCTATAAATTGTACCCACTTTGGGCTTTATACCAATGTCTGTGTATATTTATGAAGTCGCAAAATTGAATATTTCGCGATAGTGACATATTCTGTTTTTTGCTTTGGACAAAAAAAGAAAAACAAAACCAAAAGCTTTTACTTAGCGCGTAGCTGGACTACCGTCGGATCTCTGCCCCGCGCTAATCATTGCCGAACCGTAAGTAACAATTCTTAATTATCACACTTATCATCATGAAAAATTATATAATATATTTCGCAATAGCTATCATCCTTGTAAGTTGTCAGCAAAAGAAAAACGCTGCAGACCTCGAAAAATTAACAAATCAAATCGTAATCGGTCAAATAGACAGCGTTTATTCCGGCATATTAGATGAATCGCGTAAGATATGGGTACATATCCCAGAAAGTGCAGTAAACAGCAGTTCGAATAATTCTAAATACCCAGTGTTATACTTATTGGATGGACCCGGACATTTTTATTCTGTTACGGGAATGATCAGGCAATTAAGTACAAATGGAAATACGGTTGTTCCTGAAATGATAATTGTTGCTATCCCCAACACGAACAGGTCGCGAGATTTGACTCCTTCACATGTCGATCTTGATTTCTTTTCAGGCGATAGTATTCAATATGCCTCAGGTGGAGGCAACAAGTTTCTGGACTTTATGGAGGATGAATTGATTCCACATATAGAAAATACATATCCAGCATCATCGTACAGGACTTTTGTTGGTCATTCGTTTGGTGGTTTGAGTGTTATTAATGCGCTCATAAGCAAACCACACCTTTTTAGTAATTATGTAGCAATAGACCCAAGTTTATGGTGGGATAATCAAGCTTTTTTAAAAGTAACTGACTCTATCATATCGGCAAATAATTTCGATGGGAAAGCATTATACGTTGGGGTTGCGAACACAATGGATGAAGGAAAGATAATTGAAGAAGTCAGAAATGATACCACCAGGTCCACAGCCCATATAAGATCAATATTAGAATTTGTGAATTCATTGGATGCTAAAAATGATAATGGTTTACTTTTTGGATGGAAATATTATAACGATGATGACCACGGTAGTGTACCACTTATTACCGAATATGACGCATTGCGTTTTCTCTTCCCCTGGTACACCATTAAAGGAATAAATCGTTTTTTTGATCCTGATGGCAATACGTCTGCAGCAGGATTGATTGATTCTTTAAATTCCCACTATAAAAATGTTTCGGGCCGATTTGGTTATCCCGTTCTTCCTCCTGAGCAATTTATTAATTCATTGGGATATGGATTTATGAATAATAGTATGCCAGGAAAAGCCGCTGCATTATTTGATTTGAACATCCAGAACTATCCCAAAAGTTCGAACGTTTATGATTCCAGAGGAGATTGTTTTTTAGCCCAAAAAGATTCGACCAAAGCACTTGAATATTTTACAAAGGCATTGGAAGTTGGGAGTAACGATTATTCTCAGGAGAAAATAGATATGTTGAATGAGAAATTAAATAAATAAGCTTAAAAAGGCACTAACGATGTATAAAAAGCATTCAAAAATCTTTTATACTAACCGTTATGGCCAATTCGAATATTTATAGACACAAAAAATCACTATCTTCTATTCTAATAATTTTTTGTGTTACTGATGCGTACCAACCAGCTGGCGCGCGTCATACACCAAGCAATTATAACTCCTTCTAAGCATGAATAATATGGATGATGATTCTTCTGATAATAGTCTGTTAAGCCTAAAAACGATCATTAGGACTAAAAACTTTGAAGCCTCCAAAATTTTCTATACTCAGCTACTAAACTTAAAAATAATTGAAGAATATGACGACGGAAATGGTTCAAAAGGTGTAATCGTCAGATTTGGACCTGATGGCGGTAATTCTTTTTTAGAGATCTCGGAAATAACGAAAAATCATAATTACTATCAAAAAGCATTTGATGGTAAGTTCGAAAATGATAAGGCAGATTTACAAATAAGGACCCATAAGATAGATTATTGGGCCAGCAGATTAAAAGAAGAATGGCATGCAAGAGGTCCGGTTCTTCGTCCCTGGGGTTCATATTATCTTTATTTAAGAGATCCGGACGGTTTGCAAATTATTATCTATCAGGAAAAAACAAAGTAATGTACCAGGACGGCAGATTTGCTGAACTTTGTACTGCTTAATTTATCCCTCTTCGCTCTTCGCTCTTCCCTCTTCTCTCGTACTTCGTATTTCGTACTTCGTATTTCGTACTTCGTATTTCGTACTTCGTATTTCGTACTTCGTATTTCATACTTCGTATTTCGTACTTCGTATTTCGTATTTCGTACTTCGTATTTCGTACTTCGTATTTCATACTTCGTATTTCGTACTTCGTATTTCCGACCCCGTACTTTTCATTTAACTGCAAATACTTTTCAGAACCAGCGGATACCTTTAGTCTTTCAAAGGCATTGCGATATGCGCGAAGATCTTTTGCATTATATATGGAAATTCAGAAAATTAAAAACCCGGGGCTTATCCACCTCAAATAGTGAAACTCTTAAAATTCTGAATTTTGGGACCCACAATCTTCTTTCCGGACCGGATTTTTTTAATGCCAGAATTGAGATAGCAGGACAGCAATGGGCAGGTAATGTTGAAATGCATGTAAGGGCTTCGGATTGGTATCTTCACAACCATCATCAGGACAAAAAATATAAAAATGTTATCCTGCATGTCGTTTGGAACAATGATATACCCATATTTCGCCCCGACAATTGTGAGATCCCCACCCTGGAACTACAACATCATATTTCGGAAGAGCTTTTTTTGGGCTATAATCAACTCTTTAGTAAGAGAAATAACAATTTTATCAACTGTGAAAACGACATAGGACAGTTTGATAAATTTACTCTTGATAATTGGTTGGAACGGCTTTTTATTGAAAGGCTGGAGCGTAAATCAAAGGAAATTGAATTGCTTTTGAAAGCATCAGAGAATAATTGGGAAAAAATATTGTTCCTGTTGTTATTGAAGAATTTTGGACTTAAAATAAACGGAGAAGCTTTTATGGGTATCGGAAAGTCAATTGATTTTTCTGTTATCCGAAAAACAAGACAATTTCCTTATCAATTGGAAAGCATATTATTTGGGATGGCCGGTTTATTGGAATCTGATGAAATCAGAGATAATTATTATTTAAAACTTAAGGAGGAGTATAAATACCTCAAAAATAAATTTAAACTGGATAACTCTGCCATTGTTTTTCCTGAGTTCTTCAAATTAAGGCCCCTAAACTTTCCAACAATCCGCCTATCACAATTCGTTGCAGTTTACACAAATCAAGAGCTATTCAGTAAAATTATCGGGCTAAGTAAAAGAGCGGAGTTAATAACTATTTTCCAGCAGGAAGCACATGAATATTGGAAGAACCACTATGTGTTTGGAAAGCTGTCCTCTCCGATGACAAAAAAGTTGAGCCATAATTTTATAGACCTTTTATTGATAAACACCATTCTGCCTCTAAAATTTTGTTATTCCAGATATTTAGGAAAAGATATTAATGACCAACTCCTGGAGCTCATAAGTGAACTAAAGGTGGAAAGGAATTCAATAGTTGCCAATTTTGAGACTTTGGGCGTTAGTGGAAGCAATGCCATGAAGAGTCAGGCCCTGTTGCAATTGTACAATGAATATTGCATTAAAAACAATTGTTTGCAATGTGTTATAGGAACGCAATTATTAAATGGAAAATAGTATTTTTAGGCAATGAATATTTTTTATCAAATATTGTATTATTTCCAAAAGCGGGGTTTTGAGGTTTGTCGGCGTATTGCCGAGCGCCTGGGTATCAGAGCCAGAGTAGTAAGAACTTCCTTTATTTATCTGACTTTTGTTACCCTGGGTTTTGGTTTTGCGCTTTATCTCTTTTTGGCTTTCTGGCTAAGAATAAAAGACCTGGTTTATACGAAACGAACTTCTGTATTTGATCTCTGATTATGCTAAGACTTTTCCGTTCTAAAATATTAATTGCAATTGCGCTCATGGTGCTGGTTCTTGTTATAGGAATTGTTGGCTACCATGAATTTTCGGCTTTGAGTTGGGTAGATTCCGTTTATATGACCATTATTACAGTGACCACTGTGGGTTTCACCGAAGTGGGGGAGATGGACAATAATGCAAAGATATTTACCGTATTTTTAATCATATTCAGCGTTTTCATATTTGCCTTTGCAATTTCAGTAGTAACCGAATATATTTTAAGCAGAAATTCGCTACAACTCTTAAAAAAGAAAAAAGTGAGAAACAAAATCAGCAGTTTATCTAAGCACGTCATTATTTGTGGCTATGGGCGTAATGGAATGCAGGCAGCCGAGCGCTTAACCGCCTACAAAAAGCCTTTTGTGGTAATTGAAAGAGATAAGGATGTCATCGAAAAAAATGAAGATGAAATACTTTTTGTTGAAGGAGACGCGAACGAGGATGAAGTTTTAATGGAAGCTGGGGTAGATAGGGCTCAATACTTAATAACCGCCATGCCAGATGATGCATCCAATCTTTTTGTTGTACTCTCTTCCCGACAGTTGAATTCGAGGCTTTTTATCATTACCAGAGCCTCTTTGGTGACTTCTCAGAAAAAACTCGAACTAGCTGGTGCCAATAAGGTAATAATGCCCGATAAAATAGGAGGGGACCATATGGCTTCGCTGGTGGTCATTCCTGATCTTATAACATTTATGGACAAGCTATCTGTAGAAGGTGAGCATACCACTAACCTGGAAGAGGTGGCGATTGAGGAATTTGAAGGAGAAGAGAATTGCAACTCTTTAAGAGATCTGAACCTAAGGCAAAGGACGGGCTGTACTATTATAGGATATATAGACCCTGTCGGTAATTACATAATTAACCCGGAGGCAGACCTGCAGCTCGAACCAAAAAGTAAGGTTATCGTTTTAGGCAGACCGGAGCAGATACGAAAGCTCAATGAGATGTTCCTCCTGGACTGATATTTAAAAATTATATTTGACGATGTAGGTAAATTTTAGGATATTGCCGCATTGCAAGCCTTTTAAAATAACCAAAACTGAAATTATGAAGTTGAAACTTCTCTCTGTCATTGCCCTTTTTTTACCGCTAATTTCAATTGCTCAGGAGACTGCAGAAGTTGGTCTGGATGAGAGAATAGATCAGGCCTTTCAACCTGTATCCGATTTCTTTAACACAGTTATCTTTTTTGAAGTATTTGGGACCCCATTTGTTTTGGTCTTGCTCGTTGGTAGTGCCTTATTTTTTACACTTTACTTTGGTTTTCCCAATTTGAGGTATTTCCATACGGCCATAAACGTTGTAAGAGGCAAATATGATGAGTTGGACCATCATAGCGTTGATAAAGCAGATCTTAATATTGTTGATGGTGATCTTGTTGATACCATAGCAGATGAAAGTAAGGATGGGGAAGTAAGCCATTTTCAGGCATTGGCTACAGCAGTTTCCGGAACTGTTGGGAATGGAAATATAGCAGGTGTTGCCCTTGCAATTGCTTTAGGCGGGCCAGGGGCTACCTTCTGGATGATAATTTGTGGGCTTTTAGGAATGTCGACTAAATTTGTGGAATGTACTTTGGGTGTCGAATACAGAGATGTTGGAGAAGACGGCACCGTTTATGGTGGCCCCATGTACTATATAAGTAAAGGATTAAAGGCAAGAGGTTTTACTACCCTTGGTAAAATTGCTGCCGCATTATTTGCGATTTTTTGTATCGGGGGCTCGTTCGGAGGCGGTAATGCAGCACAATCTAATCAGGCGACTATTGTAGTTAAGGAACTGCTGGGATTGGAAAGTACAATGGCCGGATCTATAATAGGACTTGTATTGGCCATCTTGGTCGGAATAATAATCATTGGTGGGATCAAGCGTATTGCTTCTGTGACCGAAAAGATTGTACCTTTTATGGCAGTACTTTATGTTCTTGCCTGTTTGTATATCATTTTCGGAAATTTTAGTTTAATAGATGATGCTTTTTCATTAATCGTTACAGAGGCCTTTAATCCCACCGCTATTGGTGTTGGTGGTGTAATAGGAGTACTTCTGGTAGGATTCAGGAGAGCAGCATTTTCCAATGAGGCCGGTGCAGGTTCTGCATCCATCGCTCACTCAGCTGTGAAAACTAAATATTCAGCATCTGAAGGATTGGTGGCGCTGCTCGAACCATTTATTGATACTGTCGTTATCTGTACCATGACCGCATTGGTAATTATTATCTTTAATTTTGGAGGTGTTTTTGAATATGGAGGTGACGGTAGTGGTGTGGTTATGATAGAAGGACTGCCTTATGAAGGGGCTGGAATTACTTCCCAGGCGTTTGCGGAATATATCCCATACTCCAACGTGTTCCTAACAATTGCAGTTGTACTCTTTGCAGTTTCTACAATGATATCCTGGTCTTATTACGGGTTGCAATCGTGGAAATATCTATTTGGTAGAGGAAAGAAGACCGATTTAACATATAAAATGCTCTTCTGCATTTTCGTAATAATCGGGGCTGCCGCCAGCATGGATTCCATTTGGGCCTTTAGCGACGCCATGATCTTTGCAATGGTATTCCCGAACATGATTGGTCTGTACTTCTTGTTCCCGGTAGTGAAGAAGCAACTGAATCGTTATCTGGATGCAATAAAGGCGTCTTATTCAAAATAAATTAAACTTGTCAAATTTCAAATCCCACTTCAAATTTAATAAGCAGGAGCGAAGTGGGATTTTCTTTTTATTACTACTGATTTTTTGCTGTCAGCTATTTCAATACTTCATTCAGAATGGCACCATTTATTCAGATTCAGGAAGCTTGGTCATTGATAAAAAAACTCAGATAGAAATAGACCGACTTAAGGCAGAGATTATCAATGAAAAGTCCCATAAAAATTATCCATTTAACCCAAACTATATCGATGACTTTAAAGGGTATTCCATAGGTATGTCAGTCGAAGAAATTGATAGTTTTTTGCGATATAGGGCGTCTGGTAAATTTGTCAACAGCCCGGAAGAGTTTCAAAAGATCAGCGGAATATCAGATGCTAAATTGAATGAAATTGCTCCTTATTTTAAATTTCCGGAATGGCAAGGCGTAAAAGCTGTAAAGGCAACCACAAAAAAACGCGTTGAGCATCAATTTGACAGGAGGGCTAAATTACTGGATATTAATAGTGCAACTGCGGACGATTTAAAAACCATTTATGGTATTGGTGAAACCCTTTCTAATCGAATTATCAAGTTCAGGGATGCTCTGGGTGGATTTTTGGTTGATGATCAACTCTATGATGTCTATGGCCTCGAAAAGGAAGTTGTTGAAAGTGCCTTAAAAAAATTCAGGGTAATTCAAAAGCCAACTATCAATACGATCGATTTAAATACTGCCAAGGCAAACGAATTTGCTGCTATCATCTACATAAACAAAGATCTGGCCCAAAAAATAATTGATTATAGAACGGAGGTCGGAGGTTTTAGTTCTTTGGACGAATTAAGTGAAATCCTCGATTTTCCTTCAGATAAGATTGCGAGAATTAAGTTATATTTGTCCCTCTAAAAAATTGTAATGATTACAGATACCATGTCCACTATTGGATTTGATTATTCAGAAACGCATCAGCTGGTTGCCGCTTCTGCAAAGGAATTCGCCGAACAGCATATCAGACCATATATTATGGAATGGGATGAAGCCCAAACATTTCCGATGGAAGTATTCAAAAAAGCCGGGGAAATGGGTTTTATGGGTGTACTTGTTCCCGTTGAATTAGGTGGATCGGGTCTGGGATATCATGAGTATGTAGCCATTATCGAGGAAATATCAAAGGTAGACCCGTCTATCGGATTATCTGTCGCAGCCCATAATTCGCTCTGCACAAATCATATTTTGTCTTTTGGTAATGACACCCAAAAGGAACGATGGATTACTAAGTTGGCTACTGCTGAATGGATAGGTGCCTGGGGCCTTACCGAACACAATACCGGATCAGATGCCGGAGGTATGAGTACAACTGCCGTCCGAGACGGTGATGATTGGGTCGTGAATGGCGCAAAAAATTTCATCACTCATGGAATTAGTGGCGACATTGCTGTGGTAATTGCCAGAACAGGAGAAAAAGGCGATAGTCGTGGTATGACGGCTTTTGCTGTAGAAAAGGGGACGCCAGGATTTACAAGTGGTAAGAAAGAGAATAAACTGGGTATGAGAGCCAGTGAGACGGCCGAACTCGTATTTGACAATTGCAGGATTCCGGATACTAACAGGTTGGGCGAGATAGGTGACGGCTTTATACAATCTATGAAGGTCCTGGACGGAGGAAGAATTTCTATTGGGGCCTTATCTTTAGGAATTGCCAAGGGAGCATTTGATGCTGCGCTGAAGTATTCTAAAGAAAGGATTCAATTTGGAAAGCCAATCAGTGAATTTCAGGGGATTTCTTTTAAGCTTTCAGAAATGGCCACGGAAATTGAAGCAGCAGAGTTGATGGTGCACAAGGCTGCCTTTCTGAAAAATGCCGGTCGTAAGATGACCAAGATGGGAGCGATGTCTAAGATGTTTGCCTCTGAGGTATGCGTCAAGGTGGCCAACGAAGCCGTGCAAATTCATGGTGGTTATGGTTATACTAAAGATTTTCCGGTCGAAAAATTTTACAGGGATGCTAAGCTTTGTACAATAGGGGAAGGTACTTCAGAAATACAGAAAGTGGTAATTGCCAAGAATATTTTAAAATAAATAGTTTGCATTTCAGTTATTCATATTATATTTGCGAACTTTAAATCACAAAAGAAAGGAGGTTGTAGCCAATGTTAATTATACCAGTAAAAGAAGGAGAAAATATAGATAGGGCTTTAAAACGTTTTAAACGTAAATTTGATCGCACGGGTACCATGCGTCAATTACGTAAAAGACAACAATTTACGAAACCTTCAGTAGAAAGAAGACAGCAAATACAGAAAGCGCAATATATTCAGGGTCTCAGGGACCAGGAAGAAATTTAAGCACAGAATTAAAATATAATATCCCGTTTCGGAATCATTTCCGGGACGGGGTTTTTTTTTGAATTTAACCAAATTCAGGTTTTGTAACTTTGGATTATGTCTGTCACCGCATTCATATCGTATCTGGCCCTGGAAAAACATTATTCGCCGCATACCATTAAGGCTTATAATAATGACATTGTGGAATTTGGCTCCTATTGTGCGCAGAACTTTGATATAAGTAATATAGAAAAGGTAGACTACGGTATTATAAGAAGTTGGATAGTGCAATTAGTAGAAGCCGGAATGAGTAACAGATCAGTTAACAGAAAAGTTGCTTCCTTAAAAGCGTATTTTAAGTTTTTATTAAAGACCGAGAGTATTTCTGCCAGTCCTCTCGCGAGACACAAAGCATTGAAAACTTCAAAAAAGATAGAAATCCCTTTCTCAGAAGCCGAAATGGAACGGATATTTAAGGAAGTCCCATTTGAAAACGACTTCGAGGGAACCCGCGACAAATTAATAATAGAATTATTATATACTACCGGCATACGTCGTTCTGAGTTAATTAACCTTAAGCTTACAGATATTAATCTCCTGGAAAGTTCAATAAAGGTTTTGGGAAAGCGTAATAAGGAGCGTATTATTCCATTACTGCATTCTATTACTGAATTGTTTCAAAGCTACTTTCAATTGCGGGCTGAATTGAATATACCAAAGGAGGAAGTGTTTGTATTTCTGTCGAAGAACGGTCATAAAATTTATGAAACTCTTGTATATAGAATTATTAATAGGTATTTTAGTATGGTCTCCTCCAAGTTAAAAAGGAGTCCTCATATATTGCGGCATACCTTTGCCACACATTTGCTCAACAAGGGGGCAGATATGAATGCTGTAAAGGAATTGCTGGGACATTCAAGTTTGGCATCTACTCAGGTATATACGCATAATAGTATAGCCGAACTTAAAAAAGTGCATTCCACTGCTCATCCGAGGAGCCAGGAATAATACGTTCTTATCTTTAGTTTCATCTTTAAAATAGTATTCTATGAAAGTAAATACACAGTCAGTGAATTTCAATGCGGATGGAAAGCTTATTGATTTTGTGCAAAAAAGGCTTGATAAATTAGATCAATATTACGATAAAGTGATTAGTTCAGATGTGTTTTTAAAAGTTGAAAATACAAGTTCCAAAGAGAACAAAATTGTAGAAATAAAAATACAAATCCCCAAGGATAAATTCTTGGTAAAAAAACAATGCAAGTCGTTTGAAGAAGCGGTGGATTCTGCCTGTAGTTCCCTTGAAAGAAAATTGGTGAAAAAGAAGAAAAAACCCCGTATAAATGCTTCCCTAAAATTTTTGTAAATTTGTTTTGATTAAAAAAATAATTATCTACATTTGCAGTCCGTTAGAAATAGCGGACTTTTTTATGCGATAAAGGGTAAAAAAAGGCCGATGTAGCTCAGCTGGCTAGAGCAGCTGATTTGTAATCAGCAGGTCGTGGGTTCGAGTCCCTCCATCGGCTCGAAACATAGGAAAACAGTATTTTCCGGGGCATTAAATAAAGGTTGAGTAAAAGAAGACTAAAGGTTTATCCATTCTGTAATTAAGAAAAGTCCGTCTTTATAACTCCGAAGTTCTTTAAAATATTGAAAACTATAGCAGGGGAGATACTCAAGCGGCCAACGAGGACAGACTGTAAATCTGTTGGTTTTACCTTCGCAGGTTCGAATCCTGCTCTCCCCACAAAGATTTTTGGGAGAGCAGACGTCAAAAGCTTGCTTTTGTAAGGCTGCGACCAAAAATCTTTGGTCCTGGTTCCCTGAACCAGGATCACCGAACCGCCAATTGGCGGAGAGGTAATCCTATTGCGGATTGAAATCGGACTTTGAAATATTGAAATAAAAATTGCGGGAGTAGCTCAGTTGGTAGAGCGTCAGCCTTCCAAGCTGAATGTCGCCGGTTCGAACCCGGTCTCCCGCTCAGAAGAGTGGAATGTCGTCACGCCGTTGGCGTGATCTCCCGCTCAGAAGAGTGGAATGTCGTCACGCCATTGGCGTGATCTCCCGCTCAGAACCTTGGGTAAGTGTTTGTTGAATAATGTGCGAGGTGTGTAGGTTTAGACTGAAACCTTTAACATTGAAGCTGAACCCCAACAAGCCGACGTAGCTCAGGGGTAGAGCGTTTCCTTGGTAAGGAAGAGGTCACGGGTTCAATTCCCGTCGTTGGCTCAACTATATAAAAATTTGTACACTAATATAAACTAAGATTAAAATTAATTAAAATGGCAAAGGAAACTTTTGATCGTTCCAAACCGCACTTAAATATTGGTACTATTGGACACGTCGATCACGGTAAAACTACATTAACGGCGGCTATTACTACGGTTTTAGCCAACGCTGGGCTTTCAGAAATGAGAAGTTTCGATTCTATCGATAACGCTCCTGAAGAAAAGGAAAGAGGTATTACAATTAATACATCTCACGTAGAATACGCTACGGCAAATCGTCACTATGCCCACGTTGACTGTCCTGGTCACGCGGATTATGTGAAGAACATGGTTACCGGTGCTGCTCAGATGGATGGTGCTATTTTGGTTGTTGCAGCAACTGATGGTCCAATGCCACAAACCAGAGAACACATCCTTTTAGGACGTCAGGTTGGTATTCCAAGAATTGTTGTATTCATGAATAAAGTGGATATGGTAGATGATGAGGAGCTATTGGAACTTGTAGAAATGGAAATCAGAGAATTGCTTTCTTTTTATGAGTATGATGGTGATAACGGACCGGTAATTGCCGGGTCTGCACTTGGAGCACTGAATGGAGAACAAAAATGGGTTGATACCGTAATGGAACTGATGACCGCTGTTGATGAGTGGATAGAGTTACCAAAACGTGATGTTGAAAAAGATTTCTTGATGCCTGTAGAAGATGTATTTACGATTACTGGTCGTGGTACTGTTGCTACCGGACGTATAGAAACCGGAGTTGCTAACACTGGTGATGCCGTTGATATTATTGGGATGGGAGCTGAAAAATTAGCATCTACTGTAACAGGTGTTGAGATGTTCCGTAAGATATTAGACCGAGGAGAAGCCGGAGATAACGTTGGTATTCTGCTAAGAGGTATAGAAAAGGCCGATATCAAAAGAGGGATGGTTATATGTAAGCCCGGTTCTGTTACGCCGCATGCTAAATTTGAAGCAGAAGTTTATATCCTTAAGAAAGAAGAAGGAGGTCGTCATACACCATTCCATAATAATTATCGTCCGCAATTCTATGTTAGAACTACAGACGTAACGGGTACAATTAATTTACCTGATGGTGTGGAAATGGTAATGCCAGGAGACAACCTAACTATTACTGTTGATTTGATCCAGCCAATTGCCTTGAGTGAAGGACTTCGTTTTGCTATCCGTGAAGGGGGTAGAACTGTTGGAGCTGGTCAGGTTACTAAGATTATAGATTAATCGTATACAATTAATTTGCATTGAAGGTGTCCGCCAGCAGGCGGATACCTTTCGGTGTAAATAATACGGGTGTAGCTCAGTTGGTAGAGCACTGGTCTCCAAAACCAGGTGTCGGGAGTTCGAGTCTCTCCTCCCGTGCTAGATAGAATGGGAAACCAAGGATAGTTTCCGATGTAATAAATGAAAAAATACAGGGCATGTTTACATATATAAAGGAATCCGTAGAAGAATTGAGAAACAACGTTACGTTGCCTTCAAGAGCCGAGTCTTCTAACCTTATGGTAATAGTGGCAGTATTTTCAATAATATTTGCATTGGCAACCTGGGGTGTGGATACCATCTTTAGTGAACTCATTACCATCTATTTTAATTCATTAATTAATTAAGTCTGGACCTATGTCAGAAGTGCTGGAAAAGAAATGGTATGTGGTAAGAGCTGTCAGTGGTCAGGAAAATAAGATCAAGGGCTATATCGAGAGCGAAGTAGAACGACATGGTTTTGCGGACTATCTTGAAGACGTCCTTGTACCTACTGAGAAAGTTGTACAAATTAGAAACGGAAAGAAAATCAATAAAGAAAGGGTTTATTTTCCGGGTTACATTATGATAAAGGCCAATTTGGGTGGCGAGATGATCCATATTATCCGATCCATTACAAATGTTATAGGTTTTTTAGGAGAAACTAAGGGAGGGGATCCTGTACCACTTCGAAAAGCAGAAGTAAACAGGATGCTCGGAAAGGTCGATGAACTTGCAGTTAATACAGACAATGTGGCCATCCCATTTGTATTGGGTGAAACGGTCAAAGTTATTGATGGTCCGTTCAATGGATTTAACGGTACTGTAGAAAAGATCAATGAAGAAAAGCGTAAGCTAGAGGTTATGGTAAAGATTTTCGGGAGAAAGACACCATTGGAACTCAGCTATATGCAAGTAGAGAAAGTATAATTGTTACATATATATAAAGTTGTGTTGCTTCCAATAAACACACTTTTTCATTTAATTTTTAACAATGGCAAAAGAAGTAAGTAAAGTAGTTAAACTACAAGTTAGGGGAGGTGTTGCGAATCCGTCGCCACCGGTTGGACCCGCTTTAGGTGCTGCCGGTGTTAACATCATGGAGTTCTGTAAACAGTTTAATGCTCGTACACAGGACAAACAAGGCAAAATATTGCCGGTTGTTATCACGGTTTATAAGGATAAGTCGTTCGACTTTCTGGTTAAGACACCACCAGCGGCAGTGCAACTTTTGGAAGCGGCTAAGATTAAAAAAGGATCGGGCGAACCTAACAGAGTTAAATCAGGAAATGTTAACTGGGATCAGGTAAGGACTATTGCCGAAGACAAAATGGTAGATTTAAATGCATTTACCGTAGAGTCTGCGATGAGTATGGTAGCAGGAACCGCCAGATCAATGGGACTTAAGGTTTCAGGTAAACGTCCTTTTTAAAATCTTAAAAGCAATTTTAGTATGGCAAAATTAACCAGAAAGCAAAAAGAAGCGCACGCCAAGATAGAGAAAGATAAACTCTATAGTGTGGATGAAGCATCTGCCTTGATAAAAGAGATCAGCAACGCAAAATTTGATGCCTCTGTTGATTTGGCAATTCGTTTGGGAGTAGATCCCAGAAAGGCCAATCAGATGGTTCGGGGTGTGGTTACATTACCACATGGTACAGGTAAGGATGTAAAAGTGCTTGCACTTGTGACACCTGACAAAGAAGCTGAAGCAGAAGAAGCAGGAGCGGATTTTGTGGGCTTGGATGAATATTTGGAAAAAATAAAAGGCGGTTGGACAGATGTTGATGTAATTATCACCATGCCAAGCGTTATGGGCAAATTAGGGCCTTTGGGACGTGTTTTAGGACCAAGAGGACTCATGCCTAATCCAAAAACAGGTACTGTTACAATGGATATTGCGAAGGCAGTATCTGATGTAAAAGCAGGTAAAATTGATTTTAAAGTAGATAAGTCCGGGATTGTACATGCTGCAATCGGAAAAGCTTCCTTTTCCGCAGATAAAATTGCGGGCAATGCTAAGGAATTATTAGACACTTTAAATAAACTTAAACCTGCAGCTTCTAAAGGTGTTTATATGAAAAGCATTTATATGAGCAGTACAATGAGCCCAAGCGTTCAACTAGATCCCAAAGCAGTTTAACTGTAATACCTTTTTATTATGACAAGAGAAGAAAAAGCGACCGTTATAGAAGATTTGACTGCTAAGTTGGGAGATAGTTCTACCATATACCTGGCAGACATATCTGGTCTGGATGCTGCAACAACTTCAGATTTAAGAAGAGCTTGTTTTAAAGCTGATATTAAGCTGTCCGTTGTAAAGAACACCTTGTTGGCCAAGGCTATGCAAGCTTCAGACAAGGAATTTGGGGAACTGCCCGAGGTATTAAAAGGCAATACGTCTTTGATGTTTTCCGAGGCAGGTAACGCACCCGCAAAATTGATAAAATCCTTCAGAAAAAAGTCGGACAGACCATTACTGAAAGGGGCATTTATTGAAGAAGCAATTTTTGTAGGTGATGATAAACTGGATACCTTAATTAGTATCAAATCAAGGGAAGAAATGATCGGTGAGATCATTGGACTATTACAGTCTCCCGCTAAAAATGTTATTTCCGGATTGAAATCTGGAGGTGGTAAATTGGCAGGCATCCTAAAAACATTATCAGAAAAATAAGTACGCACTAAAAACGATTATAATTCAAAATTTTATTAAACGATAGAAAAATGGCAGATTTAAAAGATTTCGCAGAACAATTAGTCAATCTTACTGTAAAAGAGGTAAATGAATTGGCAGATATATTAAAAGAAGAATACGGTATTGAGCCTGCAGCTGCTGCAGTTGCTGTTGCTGGTGGTGCAGCTGCCGCTGGTGGTGGTGAAGGTGAAGCCGCTGAAGAAAAATCCGAATTCGATGTAATTTTAACCGCTGCAGGTGGCTCCAAGTTAGCTGTTGTTAAATTGGTTAAAGAATTAACTGGTCTTGGTTTAAAAGATGCTAAAGACATCGTTGACAGTGCGCCTAAAGCCGTTAAGGAAGGTGTAGCTAAAGACGAAGCTGAAGGAATCAAAAAATCATTGGAAGAAGCCGGAGCAGAAGTTGAGCTTAAATAATAGCGATAACCATATGGTTTAAGGTTTAGGTCTTTCCATATTCGCCTGCAGGCGGATGGCTAGACCTAAACCCTTTTATGCATAGTATATTAAGAAATATACCACCCACATTAGTATTCACGTTCAAAAGGCCCATAGATGTTCACAACACAGACTGAAAGAATAAGTTTCGCATCCGCTAAGAACATTCCGGATTATCCGGATTTCTTGGATATTCAGATTAAATCATTTCAGGACTTTTTTCAGCTTGAAACAAAGTCTGACGAGAGGGGTAATGAAGGATTGTACAATACCTTCATGGAAAACTTTCCAATCACAGATACCAGAAACCAGTTTGTACTGGAATTTCTGGATTACTTTATAGATCCACCTAGATATTCCATTCAGGAATGTATAGAAAGGGGGCTTACTTATAGCGTTCCCTTAAAAGCGAGATTAAAATTATTTTGTACAGATCCGGAACACGAGGATTTCGAGACTATTGTTCAGGATGTATATCTCGGAACTATTCCTTATATGACACCTAGCGGTACCTTTGTGATCAACGGTGCTGAGCGTGTTGTCGTATCTCAATTACACCGATCTCCCGGGGTATTCTTCGGACAATCTTTTCATGCCAACGGGACCAAGCTATATTCGGCGAGAGTAATTCCTTTTAAAGGATCCTGGATAGAGTTTGCCACGGATATCAACAGCGTGATGTATGCTTATATTGACAGGAAGAAAAAACTACCTGTAACAACATTGTTCAGAGCAATTGGTTTTGAACGGGATAAAGATATTTTAGAAATCTTTGACCTTTCTGAGGAAGTTAAAGTATCAAAGACAGGATTAAAGAAAATACTCGGTCGTAAACTGGCTGCAAGGGTATTGAATACCTGGCACGAAGATTTTGTTGATGAGGATACAGGAGAAGTTGTTTCTATTGAGCGTAACGAGATTGTGCTCGATCGTGATACAGTTTTGGAAAAAGAACACATTGATCAAATAGTAGATACCGATGTAAAGACCATTCTTCTCCACAAGGAAAATAATGCACAGAGCGACTATGCGATTATTCATAACACCCTGCAGAAAGATCCAACAAATTCAGAGAAAGAAGCAGTAGAACATATATACCGTCAATTGCGAAATGCAGAGCCGCCGGATGAAGAAACTGCAAGGGGTATAATAGACAAATTATTCTTTTCTGATCAGCGGTATAACCTTGGAGAGGTGGGTCGTTACAGAATGAACAAGAAATTGGGATTAGATATCGGAATGGACAAGCAAGTGCTGACCAAAGAAGATATCATCACCATTATCAAATACCTGATAGAACTGATTAACTCCAAAGCGGAGATAGATGATATAGATCACCTTTCTAACAGACGAGTCAGAACTGTTGGGGAGCAGTTATCTTCTCAGTTTGGTGTTGGTTTGGCGAGAATGGCCAGAACCATTCGCGAACGTATGAATGTAAGAGATAATGAGGTGTTTACCCCTATAGATTTGATCAACGCAAAGACCCTGTCTTCGGTGATCAATTCTTTCTTCGGGACCAACCAGTTGTCTCAATTTATGGATCAGACCAATCCTTTGGCAGAGATAACACATAAAAGAAGGTTATCGGCATTAGGACCAGGTGGTTTATCAAGGGAAAGAGCAGGTTTTGAGGTACGTGATGTACACTATACTCACTACGGAAGACTTTGCCCTATTGAAACCCCTGAAGGACCTAATATTGGACTTATTTCATCACTTTCTGTTTTTGCCAAGGTAAACCCAATGGGCTTCCTCGAAACGCCTTACCGAAAGGTGACTAAAGGTAAAGTGGATACCAAGGAGTTTGTTTATCTAAGTGCCGAAGAAGAGGAAGGGATGAAAATCTCACAGGCGAATATCCCCTTAAAAGATAACGGGAGCATAGACCAGGATAAGGTAATTGCCAGGGAAGAAGGAGATTTTCCTGTAGTAGACCCTGGAGAGGTCAACTATACAGATGTTGCCCCTAATCAGATTGCTTCGATTTCCGCTTCATTAATTCCGTTTCTGGAACACGATGATGCGAATAGAGCATTGATGGGATCTAACATGATGCGCCAGGCTGTACCATTGTTAAAACCACAGTCGCCTATCGTTGGTACTGGTTTAGAAAGACAAGTGGCTTCAGATTCCAGAGTATTGATAAATGCCGAAGGGGACGGGGTAATAGAATATGTAGATGCCAAAAGAATTACAATTACCTATAAGAGGACTGAACAAGCCAAGTTGGTAAGTTTTGAGGAAGATTCCAAAACATATGAGCTGGTAAAATTCCGTAAGACCAACCAGGGAACAAGTATCAACCTTAAGCCTATTGTTAAGAAAGGTGACAAGGTGAAAAAGGGACAGGTATTATGTGAAGGATATGCCACTGAGAGCGGTGAGTTGGCTCTTGGTAGAAACCTGAAAGTAGCATTTATGCCGTGGAAAGGGTACAACTTTGAAGATGCGATTGTAATTTCTGAAAAAGTTGTTCGTGAAGATATATTTACATCCATTCACATAGATGAATATGCGCTTGAGGTCAGAGATACCAAGTTAGGTGCAGAAGAATTGACCAATGATATTCCCAATGTTTCGGAAGAAGCTACAAAGGATCTCGATGAACACGGAATGATCAGGATAGGTGCCGAAGTAAAACCCGGAGATATTTTGATTGGTAAGATTACCCCAAAAGGGGAGTCTGATCCTACACCGGAAGAGAAATTATTACGTGCCATTTTTGGCGATAAGGCAGGAGATGTAAAGGATGCTTCTTTAAAAGCCTCTCCATCTTTACGCGGGGTTGTAATTGATAAGAAGTTGTTTTCCAGATCTATAAAAGATAAAAGAAAACGCTCTGAAGATAAAGAAGCTATTAACAATCTGGAATTGGAGTACGAAGTGAAATTCCAGCAACTCAAAGAGGTACTTGTTGAAAAGCTTTTCAAAATAATCAATGGTAAAACCTCTCAGGGAGTACTTAATGACCTTGGGGAAGAAGTACTTCCTAAAGGTAAAAAGTATACCATGAAGATGTTAAATGCCGTGGATGATTTTGCACATTTAGTTAGCGGTAGCTGGACAACAGATAAAGCAACAAACACTTTAGTTGCTGATCTCTTGCATAACTATAAGATAAAACTTAACGACCTTCAAGGAAACTTGAGAAGAGATAAGTTTACTATCTCGGTTGGTGACGAATTACCTGCGGGTATAATGAAGCTAGCCAAAGTATATATCGCCAAGAAGCGAAAGCTTAAGGTTGGGGATAAGATGGCAGGCCGTCACGGTAACAAAGGTATAGTTGCGCGTATCGTAAGACAGGAAGATATGCCGTTCCTTGAAGATGGTACTCCGGTAGATATTGTTCTCAATCCGTTGGGAGTTCCCTCCAGGATGAATATTGGACAGATTTATGAGACCGTTTTAGGTTGGGCAGGTATGAATACAGGTAAAAAATTCGCCACTCCAATTTTTGACGGAGCTACCCTTGATGAGATTAATACCCTTACTGATGAGGCTGGTGTACCAAGATTTGGACATACCTATCTCTACGACGGAGGTACAGGGCAACGTTTTGACCAGGCTGCAACAGTAGGAGTTATCTATATGTTAAAATTAGGACATATGGTAGACGACAAAATGCATGCCCGTTCAATAGGACCCTATTCTTTAATTACTCAACAGCCATTAGGTGGTAAAGCACAATTTGGTGGACAGCGTTTTGGAGAAATGGAAGTGTGGGCATTAGAGGCATACGGTGCTTCTGCCACCTTAAGGGAAATTTTAACGGTAAAATCTGATGACGTAATTGGTAGGGCAAAAACCTACGAATCTATCGTTAAGGGAGAAACAATGCCGGAGCCTGGATTACCAGAATCTTTCAACGTATTGATGCACGAACTTAAGGGATTAGGTTTGGACATCAGACTGGAAGAATAATTGCATTAGAAGTTCTTGTAACACATTTAATTTACTATCAGAATTAGCATTATGGCTAGATTAAAAGATAACAGCACGATTAAAAGGTTTGATAAAATTTCTATTGGCTTGGCCTCTCCGGAATCCATTCTTGCGGAATCCAGAGGTGAAGTTCTAAAACCTGAAACAATCAATTACAGAACGCATAAACCAGAACGCGACGGTCTTTTTTGCGAACGAATTTTTGGCCCGGTGAAGGATTATGAATGTGCCTGCGGAAAGTATAAAAGGATACGTTACCGTGGAATAGTTTGTGATCGTTGCGGGGTAGAAGTAACAGAGAAGAAGGTCCGTCGGGATAGGGTAGGACATATCAATCTCGTTGTGCCTGTTGCACATATTTGGTATTTCCGTTCCTTGCCGAACAAGATTGGATATTTATTGGGGTTACCTTCCAAGAAATTGGATATGATCATTTATTATGAACGATATGTGGTCATTCAACCAGGTATTGCCCAAGGTCCTGAAGGGGAAGAAATTAATAAAATGGATTTCCTTACTGAAGAAGAATACCTCAACATTTTGGAAACCATTCCGCCAGAGAATCAATATTTGGAAGATTCGGATCCCAACAAGTTTATTGCAAAGATGGGTGCAGAATGTCTTATAGACCTTTTGTCGAGAATAGATCTTAAGGAACTTTCGTATGACCTGAGGCATAAGGCCAATATGGAAACATCCAAACAGCGCAAAACAGAAGCTTTGAAAAGGCTTCAGGTTGTTGAGGCGCTCAGGGAGTCACAGGAAAACAGGGAGAACAAACCGGAATGGATGATCATGAAGGTTGTCCCGGTTATTCCACCAGAACTTCGTCCGTTGGTTCCATTAGATGGTGGTAGGTTTGCCACATCAGATCTCAACGATTTGTACAGGAGAGTAATCATTAGAAATAACCGACTCAAAAGGTTAATGGAGATCAAGGCACCCGAAGTAATTCTTAGAAATGAGAAACGAATGCTTCAGGAAGCTGTTGATTCATTATTTGATAATACCAGAAAGGCTTCAGCTGTTAAAACAGAATCTAACAGGCCTTTAAAATCGCTTTCGGATTCCCTGAAAGGGAAACAGGGTCGTTTTCGTCAAAACCTTTTGGGAAAAAGGGTAGATTATTCAGCAAGGTCAGTAATTGTTGTCGGGCCAGAAATGAAGCTTTTTGAATGTGGTCTTCCTAAGGATATGGCTGCTGAGCTTTACAAACCTTTTGTGATCCGCAAACTAATCGAAAGAGGAATTGTTAAAACCGTTAAGTCGGCCAAAAAGATCATAGATAAGAAAGAACCGGTTGTCTGGGATATTCTTGAAAATGTACTTAAAGGTCATCCGGTATTACTTAACAGGGCCCCTACATTACACCGATTGGGAATACAGGCTTTCCAGCCAAAATTAATCGAAGGTAAAGCAATTCGTTTGCACCCATTGGTATGTACCGCCTTTAATGCGGATTTTGATGGGGATCAGATGGCTGTGCATTTGCCATTAGGCCCGGAAGCAATTTTGGAGTCCCAACTGCTGATGCTGGCCTCACATAATATTCTGAACCCTGCAAACGGTTCACCTATTACTGTACCTTCTCAGGATATGGTTTTGGGCTTGTACTATATGACAAAAGAGCGTAAATCCACAGATGAACTGGTTGTAAAAGGTGAAGGATTAACCTTTTACTCCTATGAAGAAGTGGTCATCGCTTTTAATGAGGGTCGTGTAGAGTTAAACGCGAGTATTAAAGTTCGTGCCAAAGACTTTAATGAGGAAGGCGAGTTGGTTAACCAGATTATCCCAACTACGGTAGGGAGAGTATTATTTAACATGGTAGTACCAGAACAGGCCGGATATATTAACGACGTACTTAATAAGAAATCGCTTAGAGATATTATCGGAAGAATTTTAGCTGTGACAGATGTACCTACTACTGCAGATTTTCTTGATAAGATCAAAACAATGGGTTATGATTTTGCCTTTAAAGGAGGATTGTCCTTCAGCTTAGGGGATATTATCATACCAAAGGAAAAGCACGAGATGATAGCAGATGCCAATGATCAGGTAGATGGTATTATGATGAATTATAACATGGGTCTTATCACTAATAATGAACGTTATAACCAGGTGATAGACGTTTGGACTTCAACGAATGCAATGCTGACCGAATTGGCTATGAAACGCATTAGGGAAGATCAGCAAGGGTTCAACTCGGTTTATATGATGCTTGATTCCGGTGCGAGGGGTTCCAAAGAGCAGATACGACAGCTAACAGGAATGCGTGGGTTAATGGCAAAGCCGAAAAAATCTACAGCAGGCGGGGGTGAAATTATTGAAAACCCGATATTGTCTAACTTTAAGGAAGGTCTCTCTATCCTTGAGTATTTTATTTCTACTCACGGTGCACGGAAAGGACTTGCGGATACTGCTTTGAAAACAGCAGATGCCGGGTACCTTACACGTCGTTTAGTTGATGTATCTCAGGATGTAATTGTCAATATAGAAGATTGTGGTACACTCAGAGGTATTGTAGTTGAACCGTTGAAAAAGAACGAGGAAATTGTTGAAACTCTTGGCGAAAGAATCCTTGGTAGAGTTTCTCTTCACGATGTATACGATCCGTTGACCGAAGAATTATTGCTGGAGGCCGGTCAGGGTATAATGGAGATCGATGTAAAGAAGGTCGAGGCTTCACCAATTGAAAAGATTGAAGTTAGATCAGCACTTACCTGCGAGGCTCAAAAAGGAATTTGTGCCAAATGTTATGGTAGAAATCTATCCACCAATAAAATGGTTCAGCGGGGAGAAGCCGTTGGGGTTGTTGCCGCACAATCTATTGGAGAACCCGGAACTCAGTTAACTTTGCGTACTTTCCACGTTGGTGGTATTGCAGGAAACATTTCTGAAGATAGTAAGTTGGAAGCCAAATTTGACGGACTTGCGGAGATTGAAGATCTCAGAACTGTTAAAGGAGTAAATAGCGAAGGAAAGCCAGCTAATATTGTTATTTCCAGAACATCGGAAATAAAGATAGTGGATGCCAAAACGGGGATTACCCTAAGTACAAATAACATACCTTATGGTTCTCAGCTGTTCATAAAGAATGGTCAGAAGATAAGTAAGGATGATATCATTTGCTCCTGGGATCCTTATAACGGTGTTATTGTTTCCGAATTCCCTGGTAAAATTGCCTATGAGAATATTGAGCAGGGGATTACCTATCAGGTAGAAATAGATGAGCAAACAGGTTTCCAGGAGAAAGTGATTTCTGAATCCAGAAACAAAAAACTAATCCCTACACTGCTTATCAAGAATACTAAGGATGAAGTATTACGTTCTTATAACCTTCCTGTAGGATCTCATATCATGGTGGATGACGGAGATAAGATCAAAGAAGGAAAAATCCTTGTTAAAATACCACGTAAATCTGCTAAAGCAGGAGATATTACAGGTGGTCTGCCAAGGGTGACAGAACTCTTTGAAGCTCGTAACCCATCAAACCCGGCCGTAGTATCAGAGATAGACGGGGTGGTTTCTTTTGGGAAGATCAAAAGAGGAAACAGGGAGATTATCATCGAATCCAAATTGGGTGAGATAAAGAAATACCTGGTAAAATTATCCAATCAGATCCTGGTCCAGGAAAACGATTATGTCCGGGCAGGAATGCCATTATCTGACGGGTCTATAACCCCTGAAGATATCCTTGCAATTAAAGGACCTTCGGCAGTACAACAGTACCTGGTAAATGAAGTACAGGAAGTGTATCGTTTACAAGGTGTTAAGATCAACGATAAACACTTTGAGGTGGTCGTAAGACAAATGATGCGCAAAGTACGTATTCAGGATTCGGGAGATACAACTTTCCTTGAGAATCAGTTGGTTCACAAAGACGATTTCATTGAGGAAAATGATGAGATATTCGGCAAGAAGGTTGTTGAAGAAGCCGGAGAATCCGAAAACCTTAAAGCAGGTATGATCATAACGGCCAGGGAACTTAGAGATGAAAACTCTATTCTAAGGCGATCTGATAAAACAGTGGTGACGGCCAGAGATGCAATTTCTGCCACAGCTACTCCTATCCTTCAGGGAATTACAAGAGCTTCCTTACAGACTAAATCGTTTATTTCGGCTGCTTCCTTCCAGGAAACCACCAAAGTATTGAACGAAGCGGCGGTAAGCGGCAAGATCGACTACCTCGAAGGCCTTAAGGAGAACGTTATTGTGGGACATAAAATCCCTGCAGGTACCGGAATGAGGGATTATGAAAATATCATTGTAGGATCTAAAGAGGAATACGATGAAATCATGGCCCGTAAGGAAGAGTTGAAATTCTAAGCTGAGGACAGCGCCGTCTAAAAAAGTGTAGTTGTCATTGCTTCGTCCCAATAATTATTGGGACGAAGCAATTTCATGATCTTTGCCCGAGATGCAAAAGATTATTTCACTTTGTTCGTAATGACCGATGTACACTTTTTAAACTGCTCTTATTACATAAAATAATACAGCACCCATGAGTGAAAAAGATCCTAAACAAAAGCAAATCAACATAGAACTGGATGAAAAGACCGCTGAGGGTATTTATTCCAATCTCGCGATTATTAATCATTCGGTTTCTGAATTTGTAGTAGATTTTATCAGCATGATGCCCGGAGCCCCAAAAGCTAAAGTGAAAAGCAGAATAGTGCTTACACCGCAACACGCTAAGAAATTTTTAAAGGCCTTGAATGATAATGTCAGCAGGTTCGAAAAAGCCCATGGCACCATCAAAGACTACGAACAGCCCCCTATTCCATTAAATTTTGGACCCACAGGGGAAGCATAAAAAAGAGCGCCGTTAGGGCGCTTTTTTTATTCAATTAGCAGTAAGCCGTAAGCAGTAAACACGAGATCTTTTTTGATTATCCAGTGGATGATTAAAAAAGGCTGCGAGAAGATGTGGCTGCTGATCAATTAACAATTAACAATTATCAATTATCAACCCTTGTCATCCTGAGCGCCGCGTATATTACGTCAGCCAGTGGAGGAGAAAGGGGAGGCTCCTTTTGCATGTAGTTTTCTTTTCAATCCCTCCGTCGCTAATTTTTATATTAGCGCCACCTCCCTTTATCCAAAGGAAGGAACTCTTAATCTTAGAAATTAGAAAATCACTGCAGATCGCCATTATTTGGATCTATATTTGATATCTTGAAAAGAAGTTTACCTAATAGCAAAACCCTTTAGTATGCAAAAGTTACTAGTTGTCCTTTTCTTTCTTGTAAGTATTACAATTGCTGGCCAAACAGATAAGTTTGTTGGTAAATACGAAGTTGTTCATGAAGCTTCCAATGCCAATATTAGTTATGACATCGTATTAAATCCGAATGGTACCTTCTTGTTTCACAGCTTCCGCCATGTTTTAATTGGCGAAAACAAAGAAGAGAACAGCTATGGTAAGGGCGTATGGAAACCGCAAAAAAACAACCTGATTTATTTCTTTACCAATCACAAGAACGATATTGACAATACCCATACCTTAAATCTCAATAATACCAAGGCCAGGTTTATCAGTAAATCTCCTAGGGACAAGTCGGATCGGGTAATCAAAACTGCTCTGAAATTCTATGAATCAGAACTTTTTTGGGTGAAAGGAATGGAGTTGTTTAAACTAGAGTAATCAGTAATCAGTAAACACGAGATCTTTTTTGATTATCCGGTGGATGATTAAAAAAGGCTGCGAGATGATGCGGCTGGCTAAAGTGAACAGTAATCAGTAATCAGTAAGCAGTAAGCAGTACGCAGTTGGCAGTAATCAATTATCAATAAACAATTATTAATATAACTTACTGTTTGTAAATGGTTTATGTTATTCGAATTCCGAAGTAAAGTGAAGTTTCACACTTGGGTATTTCTGTTGGGTCATCTGAAGTGAAAATGAAGAATCGGCCAGAAAGACCAGTTGACCCCGTTTGTCCTTGGCCAAAAACTTTTGCTTTACCCGGATGAATTCCCTATATTCTTCATTATTTTTATCAGAAGCTTCCACCCAGCAGGCCTTGTGCACCGGAAAATTTTCATAGGTACATTTGGCACCGTATTCGTGCTCCAGACGGTATTGAATTACCTCATATTGAAGGGCTCCCACAGTCCCGATAACTTTTCTCCCGTTGAGTTCCAAAGTAAAAAGCTGTGCGACACCCTCATCCATCAGCTGATCAAGACCCTTATTAAGCTGCTTTGCCTTCATCGGGTCCGCATTATTTACATACCTGAAATGCTCAGGTGAAAAACTGGGTATTCCTTTATAATGCAGTGATTCTCCTTCAGTCAGGGTATCACCGATTTTAAAATTACCAGTATCGTGTAAACCAACAATATCCCCGGGAAAAGAGATGTCGACGATCTCCTTTTTTTCAGCAAAAAAAGCATTGGGACTTGAGAATTTCAGCTTTTTATCGTGCCTGACATGCAAATATGGCTTATTGCGTTCAAAAGTACCTGAAACAATTTTAATAAAGGCCAGTCGATCCCGGTGCTTTGGATCCATATTAGCGTGAATTTTAAAAACAAATCCCGTCATTTCCTTTTCCGATGCATTCACAAGTCGCTCTTCCGCATTTTTAGGCCTTGGGGAGGGTGCTATTTCTATAAAACAATCCAGTAATTCCCTAACACCAAAATTATTCAGGGCCGACCCAAAAAATACTGGTTGTAACCCTCCGTCCAAATAATTTTGTTTATCAAACTTGGGATATACGCCTTCAATTAGTTCCAGATCATCACGAAGATCAATCGCTGCTTTTGTACCTATAATTTCTTCCAGCTCAGGATTTTCCATATTGTCAAAGGCAATCGTCTCCGTTATATTCTTTTTGCTGTCACCGCTAAATAGATTGATATTCTTTTCATAAATATTGTAAATCCCTTTAAAATCATATCCCATCCCTATGGGAAAACTCAAAGGCGTGACTCTAAGTCCTAATTTTTGCTCCACTTCATCCAAAAGGTCAAACGCATCCTTTCCTTCCCGATCCAGTTTGTTAATAAAAACGATCATCGGTATATTTCGCATCCTGCATACCTCAACCAATTTTTCGGTCTGTTCTTCAACGCCCTTTGCCACGTCTATTACTACTATAACACTATCAACAGCAGTTAATGTTCTGAACGTGTCTTCCGCAAAATCTTTATGGCCTGGAGTATCAAGGATATTAATTTTTTTGTCCTTATAAAGAAAAGCCAGGACGGAAGTAGCAACAGATATACCTCTTTGCCTTTCTATCTCCATAAAATCGCTGGTAGCAGCTTTCTTGATTTTGTTATTTTTTACTGCTCCGGCCTCCTGTATGGCTCCTCCGAAAAGTAATAATTTCTCTGTCAGGGTAGTTTTACCGGCATCCGGATGGGATATGATTCCAAAAGTTCTGCGTTTCTCTATTTCTTTTTTGAAATTCACGTGTCAAAATTTCGGCAAAAATAAATGAAATTCTCCTTCTTTAATGCATCTTCCCAATAATCTTATCCCTTTACGATGATGATCGCCCCTGATAGAATTTAATTAATACTCTTATTCGAGATCGGAAGTTTGAAAATTGTGGTAAGAAAATGTGTCAAATAGCCTTCATCAAGCTATCTTCATGGGTATTTTTGGCAGATTAACGGAATAAATAAAAATTTGAAATGTTCCGATTTTTACCTTTTATCGAGTTTAACTGTTGTTAAAAGAAATTTGATTATTTATGCCCCAAAAACTGTTTGCAGGTAGGGATTTTAACCATATCTTGCATGATAGAATTGGAGAAGCCCTATCTCTTACTTATTATTTTCCTACAAAGCCATGGTGATATGTTTAAATCGAAAACTATCATTTATGGAAAAAATTACCCCTAACAGAATTAGAGAAAAAACGCTATATGGCATTTCCCTACTGACAGCGTTTTTCATTTTTACGCTTACGACCTCTTTTGATGAATTTCCTGATCGTTCATATTACACTATGATGTTTATGGATTCTGATGATGATGGCGTCGTTGATGCTATCGATATAGACGATGACGGCGATGGTATTCTGGACGTTGTCGAGGATGCAAATACAGATGGAGATAATAATCCCGAAACAAATGCAACGGATACAGACGGGGACGGAAATCCGAATTATCTTGATTTGGATGCCGACAACGATGGGATTTCAGACAGTATTGAAGCACAGAATGCACTTGCAATAATTGCAGCTTCCGGTATCGATACTGATGGCAACGGATTGGATGATGCTTTTGAGACTTCTCCGGGCAGTGGCGAGGGATTATCGCCTGTGGATACAGAAGGCGATGGGGTTGATGATTATTTGGATGCTGACTCCGACAATGACGGAATTTTAGATAGTGTGGAGTCGAGTGTTTTAAGCACGGAATACGATTGTGAAACGGTACCTAATCTTAACTTTAGCAATGCACCCACCCTGGAGTCTGGCGAAGGATTTAACGAAGGAGCTGTTTATAGGTTTAGTAACATTACCGCTGAGCTGGATGCACTCGTAACCATAGATGAAGTAATTAATGGTGAAATTGCCACCCTGGATCAAAATGCGGTGGATCCGGAATTTTTTAAACCCGAAATTACTTTTACTACCACAGATGATGTAAGGCGTCCGTATGTTGACCTTAGGATCTCTTTAGTCAACACAGGAACAGAAACTCCGGCTGTCTTGAGTGAACTGATAGCCAATTTTATCGATGTTGATGGTAATGAACAATACCAGGAATACAACAGATTTGATACTCCGGCCAGCTACACCTTTGACAACCCTACAGATGTAGGGATCAATGTTACTGCCGGCGGGTTACTTATCAACGGTGGGAAGAGAGAGTTTGATGGTATTTCAAATGTCAACCCTACCGTGAATGTAGCTGTGGAATTCGTTAATATATCCACCTTTGTATTCCGATTTGGGATTCAGACTCAGACTGATGACAACTTTACTACAAGCGTCCCAAGACAATCGGGGATTCAATTCTCTTGTCTGGATAATTTTGTAGATCCTCAAACAATAACCTTCAGCACAGATGTGGACTCTGATGGCGATGGTTACCCTGACAGGGTGGATATTGATTCGGACAATGACGGAATACCCGATAATGTCGAGGCACAAACCACTGATGATTATACTCCTCCTTCCGGAGCAGACGATGATAACGACGGTCTGGATAATGCCTATGACGGTGAGGATGAGCAGGGTCTTGATCCTGTAAATACAGATGGTGAGGATGAACCGGATTACCTTGATGACGATAGTGATAATGACCTTGTTCCCGACAATAATGAAGGCAATGATTTTAATTTTGACGGTATTCCCGATCATCTTCCGGCCGATTCAGATGCTGACGGAGATGGTCTGGATGACGGCTATGAAGGAGGCGATATAAATGATGGATTTGATGTAAATGATGAGATAGACGATCCAGCCAATGATCTTCCGGATACGGATCAAACAGAAGATGTGAATTACAGAGATTTAGACGATGATGGTGACAGACTGGATACTCCCGATGAAGACGTTGATCTGGATGGGGATCCTACAAATGACGATACTGATGGGGACGGGACACCTAATTATTTAGACCCTACCGAAGACCCAGATACAGATGATGACGGAGTGCCGGACAATGTGGATATTGATGATGATAATGATGGGATTTTAGATATTGTTGAAGATCCGAATGTTAATAATTATGAAGATCCCATGTCAGAGGCACAGGATCTGGACGGAGATGGCAGACCGGATCATTTGGATATTGATGCGGACGATGATGGCATTCCGGATAATGTGGAAGCCCAAACAACTGCAGATTATATACCGCCAACAGGCCTTGACGATGATAACGACGGTTTGGACAATGCCTATGAAGGAGCAGGGGATGAAGGTGTAACGCCGGTTAATACGGATGGTGAGGATGAGCCGGATTACCTGGACGATGATAGTGATAATGATCTTGTTCCGGACAACAATGAAGGAAATGACTTTAACTTTGATGGGATTCCGGATCAGATGTTCACGGGAAGTGACATGGATTTTGATGGTCTTGACGATGGTTATGAAGGAAGCGATCTGGAGGATGGTTATGATGTAAATGATGAAATAGATGATCCAGCAAATGATCTTCCTGATACCGATGGGACTGAAGATGTAAATTATCGCGATTTTGATGATGACGGGGATGGGATTGATACCCCAGATGAAGATGCTAATGATGATCAAAACCCAACTAATGATGATACCGATGAAGATGGTACTCCGGATTATTTAGATCCGGATGGAGTTGATACCGATATGGATGGGGTGCCAGATTTCACAGATTTGGATGATGATAATGACGGGATCCTCGATACAGAAGAAGATCATAATCTTGACGGGGATGATAATCCGTTAACGGATCCTATAGATAGCGATGGAGACGGATTTCCTGACCACCTGGATATAGATGCTGATAACGACGGAATACCTGATAATATTGAAGCCCAAACCACAGCGGGCTATATTCCACCCAATGACGATGACGAGGCAACATATGAAGCGAATAGCGGCGTCAATTCTGCCTACCTTGACGGACTCAACCCGGTAAATACAGATGGGACAGATCAGCCAGATTATCTGGACGACGATAGTGACAATGATTTGGTTCCGGATAACAACGAAGGCAACGATTTTAATTTCGATGGAATTCCCGATCAGGATTTCTTAGGAATTGATACCGATATGGACGGGCTGGATGACGGTTATGAAGGGAATAATGTGGACGATGGTTTTGATGTCAATGATGAATTAGATGATCCTGCAAATGACCTGCCGGATACCGATGGGACTGATGATGTAAATTACCGTGATTTTGACGATGACGGGGACGGAATAGACACCCCGGATGAAGACGCAAATGAGGATGGCGATCCCACCAACGATGACTCCAATGGCGATGGTACCCCGGATTTTCTTGATCCTCAGGAACCTCCACCACCTCCGCCACCACCGCTGCCAATTGAAGTAAATCAGATGGTGACCCCTAACAATGACGGGAGAAACGACTTTTTGTTTATCCGCGGAGTTGAAACTGCCTTGAATAACTCTTTGAGAGTTTTTAACAGATGGGGAGTTGAGGTTTATGCCGGTGAAAACTACAATAATCAGAATAATGTATTTGACGGTAAATCTAAAGGAAGGTCCACGGTAAGTGTTGAAGAATATTTACCTTCTGGAGTTTATTTCTATATCTTTGAATACCAAAAAGATCAGGAAAACATTACTGATAGCGGCTATCTTTATATCAGTAAATAACATAGTGTAACGTATATTATGAACAGAAAAAGTTGTTTAGTTCCCCTGCTGTTAGTATTCATCACTATTGGTGGATTATATGCACAGCAAGATGCGCAGTATACGCAGTATATGTTTAATACCATGAGCGTTAATCCGGCATATGCCGGTTCAAGAGGGCAGTTGAGTATTGCCGCGCTCTACAGAGCCCAATGGGTAGGTCTGGATGGTGCGCCTAAAACCCAAAGTCTGAATCTGCATTCTCCGATTCGCAATAGCAGATTGGGATATGGTATTTCTATCATCAATGACGATATTGGCGACGGGGTGGTTCAGGAAACATATTTTGATGGGGTTATTTCTTATAGTATACCTGTATCGGCCAATGACCAATTGTCCTTTGGGTTGAAAGTTGGAGGTAATCTTCTGAATCTGGACTTTAACGGCTTAAATAATTTTGATAACGAACCAATTTCGGGTAACGATATTCAGAATAAATTTTCACCTAATTTTGGGCTGGGGTTATATTATCATGGAGAACATTTTTACGCCGGATTATCCGCTCCAAATCTGTTGACTACACAACATTTTGATAATGCCCAGCGAGATGCCAATTCGGTACAGTTCCTGTCAACAGATAGAATTAATTTTTATTTTATAACGGGATATGTTCTCAATATGAACGATAGTGAAACACTCAAATTTAAGCCTGCATTATTGACCAAAGTTGTAAGTGGGGCACCACTGCAACTCGATTTGTCGGCCAGTTTTCTGTTCAACGATAAATTCTCATTTGGCGCTGCTTATAGATGGGATGCCGCTATAAGTGCCCTGGTAGGTTTCCAGATAACCGATCAATTGATGCTGGGGCTTGCATATGACCGGGAAACAACAGAATTGGGAAGTACACAATTTAACGATGGGTCTTTTGAACTGTTTTTAAGATTTGAACTGGTCAAATATTTTAGAGGTACAATTTCACCAAGATTCTTTTAAATTAGGTATAAATGAACAAAAGAATACTCATATTAGTCATTATATTAATCTCTTTCGGTACAGACGCCTTCACCCAGGAAAGATTAGTGACTAAGGGAAATGAGAAATATCAGAGTTACTCCTTCAGTCCGGCAATAGATATTTATCAAAGAGTACTGGACAAGGGTTTTATGACCCAGGATTTATTGCAGAGATTAGGAAATGCCTATTATTTTAACGCAAATTACCCAAAGGCTGCCGAGGTCTATAAAATATTAGTTGAGAACTACGATAAGGAAGTAGGCCCGGAGTATTTTTTTAGATATAGCCAGTCCACAAAATCTCTGGGAAATTATAAGTCGGCCGATGAACTTATGGTAAAATTCACCGATATGACCGGTGGGGGAGATAATAGAGCAGCATCTTTTAAATCCGAAAAGGAGTATATGGCAGAAATTGCCAAAAATTCTGGCCGTTATGACATTGCCCCTTTTGAATACAACACTCAATATTCAGAATTTGCTCCCTCTTTATATAAGCAGGGATTGCTTTTTTCTTCGGACAGGGATACTGGTAACCTTGCCAGGTACCGGCACACCTGGAACTCTAAAGATTTTCTGGATTTATTCAAAGTTAATGTAGATAGTGCATCAAACAATGTAGTCACTAAAATTGGCCATGTAAATTCCAGAATGCACGAGTCTACCTCCATTACCACCAAAGATGGGAATACACTCTATTTTACCAGGAATAATTTTGTCGATGATAAGCATATAAGAGACGAACAGGGAGTGGTGCGCCTAAAAATATTCAGGGCAGAGTTGGTAGATGGGGTATGGGATAATTTGGAAGAACTTCCATTTAACAGTGATAGTTATTCTGTAGCACATCCGGCATTAAGTCAGGATGAAAAAACCTTATATTTTGCGTCAGACATGCCCGGAACTTTAGGGGGGTCCGATATTTTCAAAATTGGAATTAATGATGATGGTAGTTTTGGAACAGCGGTCAATCTTGGGGCAACTATTAATACTGAAGCGAGGGAGACTTTTCCTTATGTTACCAGTGAGGAAATTTTATATTTCTCTTCCGACGGACATCCCGGACTAGGAGGCCTGGACGTTTTTGCAACAAAAATAGCGAACAATTACGACGGCAAAATTCTCAATGTAGGGGAACCCGTAAATAGTAAATGGGACGATTTTACTTTCGTGTTTGTCGAGGAGACCAGGAAAGGATACTTTGCTTCTAATCGGGAAGGCGGCCTGGGTTCAGACGATATCTATAGTTTTTTAGAGACCAAACCTCTGGTATTTGATTGCCTGCAACAAGTTACAGGAACAGTGCGAGACAAAATTTCCAATGAGTTACTTGTTGGTGCCACAGTGAAAGTAATTAATGAAAATAATGAGGAGATTCTTTCCACGATTACAGATTCAGATGGCGAATTTAGTCTGATCTGTGATTGTAATCAGGGTAATTTTGTGAGGGCAATGATGCAAGGATATGTGCCTGCAGAAGAATACCTTACAAAATCTGACGGGAAACCCAGAGTGATGGATTTTTACCTGGAAAGGGAGAAAGTAACCGCAGGTTTTGGCGATGATTTAGCCAAACTACTACAACTAAGTACAATTTATTTTGATTTTGATAAATTCAACATCAGGCCGGACGCTGAGGTGGAAATTCAGAAAGTAATAGCCGCAATGGAAAAATATCCAAGTCTTAAGATCAAAGCCAATTCACATACAGATAGTCGCGGTAGAGACAGTTATAACCTTTGGCTTTCTCAGCAAAGGGCAGCATCTACAGTTGAATATATGATTTCTAAAGGCATTGCTGAGGACAGGTTATCAAAAGAAGGTTTTGGGGAAACAAGGCTTGTCAACCAATGTGAGGATGGTGTGAGATGTTCCAAAATAGACCACGAGCTAAATCGAAGATCAGAATTCATCATTTTGGAATAGACAGATTATCTTTATAATATAAAAATAGCAGTCCGGCAAAGGCTGCTATTTTACTTTTAAAACCCTTTGTGTCTTCCCTTTATTTAAAGTCCTTGATCGGTATAATGCACTGATTCCGGACTATAATTTAAATTCCCTAATCTGTTAACCCCAAAATTCTATTAATTCACTATGCATAGCGCCGCTTACACAACATTTATTGTGACCCGGGGATGCCTTAACCTATTTTTACATCCATTGAGTATTTTAAGGTATTTTTTAGTCCCAATCTATGATAAAGGCCAGGCCTAGGAACTATATTGCTTTGTTATTTTTCTTGATATCCGGATTTCTCTCCTTCGGACAGGAAACATTCCTGGATAATTTCAATACCACTTCTTACTCCAACAACAACGGAACCATGAACTTCGCCGCAGACTGGGTAGAGACCAATGAAACAACAAATCCTACCGCAGGACGAATCCTGATTAATTCTAATCAATTGCGATTCCAAAATCTCGATAGCAGATATATTACAAGAGATTTGGATTTATCAGCCGCCACCAGTGCTACATTGACCTTAGATTACCAAAGGACCAATGGTAATGAGAGCATCTTAGTTCAACTTTTTGATGGCAGCAGTTATAATACCCGAGCCACCCTGGCAGGAACCGGTTCTGTTAATTATACATTAACTGCGGCCGAAAGATCTGCTTCTGCTTCTATAAGATTTATTACAGGTAGTGGAAATTGGGGAAGTAGTGAAACCATATTTGTGGATAATGTGCTATTTACTGCAACTATGAGTCCTACCATTACGATAGATGATATTACTGTCAACGAAAATGACGGTACGGCAACTTTTACGGCAACACACACTGGCCAAAATGCTGCTGGGGCTTTTACAGTAAATTTTCAAACCGTAGATGGTACGGCTATCGCTGGTAGCGACTACACAGGGATTGTTGGAGGAACTTTGAATTTTAATGGTACTGTTGGCGATACCGAAAGTATTATAGTAACCCTTACGGATGATACCTTTTTTGAAAATACAGAAACGTTTAGCATACAATTTACCGCAACTTCAGATGCTTCTGTAAATATCACCGATACAGCTACAGCAACCATAAATGATGACGAGGTGGTACTGGGAAATACCCCCTTAACCCTTTTCAGGGAATTTGACGGATATATGGATTATACTTCCACCGCCGGGACTTTAAGAACCCAACCAAACACTGTAAATTCTTGTTCCATTACAACTTCGTCCTCCAATACCCTAAGTTCACCAATTCCTGCCGGGGCTACTATTGATGCGGCTTACCTCTACTGGTCGCATTCTGGGGCTAATATAGATTCACAGGTAACCTTTGAGGGCGCTACGGTTAATGCCGAAGTAGCTTATACGACCTCCATTATAGGTTTAACTTTTTATGGGCTGTTCAGTGATGTTACCAGTTTGGTAACTGCCATTCCCAATCCATCTACCAACGTGTATGATTTTTCGGGCCTGACCATCGACAACACCGGTTCTTATTGCAGTAGCTCGGTCGTACTGGGGGGTTGGTCTTTGATGATTTTTTACACGGATGCCAGTTTGCCTGCATCCACAATAAACCTATACCAGGGTTTTGACGGTAATCAGCATTCCTCATCTACGTTTTCCCTTAGTGGATTTTATGCTATAGGATCTGTAGGTTCTAAAACAACAGCATTGTCTTGGGAAGGAGACCAGACCCTTGCAAATAATGAATCCCTGCAGTTTACAACACCACTTTCCGGGACAAACCTTCTGGTAGGAGACGGTGATAATGATGGAATAACTGCAAACAACCCGTTTAACTCTACACATTTTGACAACACTGTACTGCCGAATCTTAATAATACGGCCTCACATGGGGTAGATCTGGATACCTATGATGTATCCGCATTTATATTGCCGGGAGAAACCTCAGCAACTACTCAGGTGAACGTTGGCCAGGATTATGTGATTATGAATGCAGTAATCCTCAAAGTGCCTTCTAACTTAATTACAGGTCGTGTATTTGAAGATGTAAATTACGGGGGAAGTGCTGGGCGTAATTATGCTACCTCCTCCGGGATCGGGATTGAAGGAGTAACAGTAGAATTATGGGATAGCGTGGGTACTTTGGTAGATACTCAGACAACTGATGCCAGTGGTACTTATGTTTTTGCGGGCATGGTGAATGGCACCTATACCGTAAGGGTGGTTAATGGTAGTGTGGTTTCTTCCAGACCGGGTGGTAGCGGCTGTAGTAGTTGCATGCCCGTGCAAACCTTTAAAACAGAATATATAGCCAGTACGCTGGTTGAAAGACCAAATGAAGTAGGAGGTGCAAATCCGGCCGCAACAGATACCGGCGCTGGTGTATTGACCGGAGCACAAACTGTTGCTTCAGCGACTATTGTTAACGAAGGGGTAGCCGGCCTCGATTTTGGTTTTAATTTTAACACTATCGTTAACACCAATGAGGATGCTCAGGGGTCTTTGGAACAGTTTATTGTGAATTCCAATGCCCTGGATGAGACCGGCCTGGATATAGTTACCAACAGTATTTTTAACCCGGGTGCCGGCGAAGACACTTCGATATTTATGATACCCCCAACCGGGGATCCTTTCGGTAGAACAGCTGATAGTAATTATGGAAGTGGGTATTTTGATATTCTCATTTCGGATGGGAACCCTCTAACAGATATAACAGACGACAATACCAAAATAGATGGAAGAACCCAGACGGCATATTCCGGTGATAGCAATTCGGGAACTGTTGGTTCTGGCGGCAGTGCAGTGGGTACTTCGGGAATAAACTTGCCCAATTACGAGCTCCCGGAAATACAACTGCATAGAAATAGTGGTGACGTACTAATTACCCAGGGGAGTGCAATACAAATAAGGAATTTCGCCGTCTATGCCGATAACAATAGCGGAATACTTGTTGAGGCCGGCTCTGCAACAATTTCTAACAATCTTTTAGGTGTAAACGCTGTAGGTGTAAATACGGGGAATATTGACAATGGAGTGGAAATTACAGGAGGTACAGCCATTATTGACGGTAATTATATCGCTACCAATACTGATGCAGGTATATTCATTGATGGCAGCACTTCAACGAGTATTCAAAATAATCACATAACCGCCAACGGAGATTCGGCATGCGATGATAATATTACTATACAAAGCGGCTCCGGAATTTTGATACAACAGAATCTCATTGAAAGTGCCGCTTCGTTGGGCATAGATGGGGATGGTCAGCCCGGTAATATAACTATCACAGAAAATTCAATTACCACTTCCGGACAGGATGGAGGAAGTTGTAGCGGTAATATTGAAAATGCCGGGATTCTGCTCGATGGGAATAATTCATCGATAACCAATAATATTATCTTTTCAAACGGCGGAGCAGGTATAGTACTGGCAGGCGGAAGTACCTCTGGGAATCTGATCTCCCGGAATTCGATTTATGCCAATGGTACCTTGGCAGATGCACTTGGAATAGATCTGGACGCTTCCGATAACATTGGAGATGGTGTCACTATCAATGACAGTGGAGATACCGACACTGGTCCTAATGGTGCCATAAACTTCCCAATTATTTCAGATGCCTATGCCACAGCCACTAATCTTATCCTGACAGGCTGGTCCAGACCAGGCGCAAGCATTGAAGTCTTTCTGACAGATATTAATGAAGGAACTGCCAGTGCCGGGGATAACCAAATTGGCTTATCAACAGACTACGGTGAAGGGCAGGTCTATCTGGCAACAGTCATTGAAGGCAGTGGATCGGATACAGATCCGGGTACAAGCACATATACAGATTTAGACGGGAATACAGACAATACCAATAAATTCAGAATAAGTATTGCTTTGCCAGTTGGTGTAAACGTTGGTCATTTGGTTACTGCGACGGCCACTGTGGCAAATGCTACCTCAGAATTTTCTCCGATGAGTGAAATAAAGGCGTATACCATTATCACTAACCGCAGGATCACTTACAGGGTGAATAAAAACTAAATCGGCAAGGCTGACTATAAGTAATATATTTCTTACATATAATCAATCTAAGTTGTTCATTATTAATATTTTAGCCTTTAAAACATCAGTTTTAAGGCAATAGATGACATATTTCATAAGCTTCACAACAAATATTTCCCTATGAAAATTAGTATTGTCAATTTTGACTATACACTGCCGAAAATGCCTGAAAAGTGAATTCATCATAATCAACAATTCATGACCAGAAAAACCACCCTGGAATTCCTGAAAGTTGGACAAGCACTCCTATTGGGTGCAGTATTCCTTTTTTCATTGGTCATCTCGGGGCAAACCACGATCTGGTCTGAAGATTTTAATTCCTACGCCAATGGAACAATTACGGGCACAGGGGTAGGTACATCCCCAGTAAATTGGAATTCGCAGCTTGGTGCTGCAGTCTCCGGAGGTCTTATTTTGGCAAGTGATACCCGAAATGTCGGGGGTTCCTCACTGGCTAACCCCTTAATCTGGGTAACGAATCCTATTGATATTACCAGCTTTACCAACGTTACATTTAGCTTGGATGTTGGAGCTTTTAATGTTGCGAACTTTGAAGACAGTGGGGGAGCTCAGGATAACTTTACCTTAGATTATCGGATTGATGGAGGAGGTTGGGTAACCGTGGTAAATGCTTCAGGATCAGCAGCTCAGCCCATAAATCCAACATACAATATTTCCGGATTATCTGGGTCAACTTTGGAGATCAGGGCAAATTTTCATAACACCGCCTCCAATGAAAACTATACTATAGATAATGTTTTGGTATTAGGGACACTTTCAACCACAGATAGTGATGGTGACGGAGTTCCGGATCAGGCTGATTTAGACAACGATAATGACGGGATTCCTGATATAGACGAATTAAATACGGTCGCGAGCAATTCACAACCTCCCTGTGGTGGAGAAACTATACTCGATTTTAGTGCAGCAGCTGTACTTATAAGTGGGACGGCCTTAACACAAGGTGCGGTATACAGGATTTCTAATATAACTACAGGAACAGATGCGCTGGTCACAATTGTTACTACCAATAATGCCTCCGTGGCCAATATAGATAATAACAGTGCAGATCCGGCCTCCTTTAAGCCACAAACGGCTTTTAATTTTCCCAATGTGGGAGATCAGGGATATATAGAATACAGGATACAATTTGTTACCTCTGCCGGATTCGTTCCAGTTATAATCAACAGGTTTTTTATGAATTTCAACGATATTGACGGAGGTGCTAATTACGGGGAACAGAATTGGGCTAATAATCCAGCTACCTATACCACCTCTAATCCTACAGAACTTACCATGAGTACAGATGGTTCCTGGGTAATTGGTACGGCAGGGCCCAATGACTATCCAGGTGCTGGTAATACCTTTCCCCAGGTAAACTTTAGTGTAAACTACAATTCTAAATCCGAGATGTCGATCAGGGTTGGGGCAGTTGCCCGTGTTCCGGGTGCCTCCTCAGGTGGCAGACAACATGCAATTGAATTTGCATGTATTACTAACTATGTGAATCCGGTCACTTATGGTATTGACAACGACTCGGACGGAATCGCAAATCACCTGGATTTAGATGCGGATAATGATGGTATTTACGATGCAGTTGAGGCGGGCCATAACCAAGTTCATCTCAATGGCGTGGTAGTTAGTGCATATGGTGCAAATGGGTTAGCCGATATTGTCGAAACCACACCTGAAAGTGGAACCCTAAACTATACTATCACCGATTCGGATGCAAATCCACCACCCAATTATTTGGATACGGATAGTGATGATGATGGTTGCAGTGATGCCAACGAAGCCTATGCCAATAATAATGCAGATGGGGGAGATAATGAATACTTCGGACTTGGAAATCCACCAGTGACCGATGCCAACGGAAGGGTCACCGCTGCTACATATCCCATTCCCGCAGATAATGGCAGTAATTCTACACCAGATTATATTGAAGCTCTTTTACCAGCAATAACTACTCAGCCTTCAGATGATAATATATGTGTTGGCTGTAATACAACCTTTACAGTTGTGGCTACTAATGCCACTACTTACCAATGGCAAATATTTAATGGCTCGATATGGGTAGATCTGAGCAATACCGGAATTTATTCGGGTGTCACAACCAGTACCCTGACAATAACAAACGCAAGTGCATCGAATAACGGGGATCAGTATCGTGTTCTATTGGATAATCCCAATTATATCTGCGGCCCGATTATTTCCAATACAGCTCAATTAACCACCACAGTAGATACGGTAATCACCAACCGCAGGATCACCTACAGGGTGAATAAGAACTAATCCGGGTACAGGTAAATCGAGTAATAATTTACTTACAAAAAAGCAAACATAAATTACTCATTATTAAACTCTTAAGCTGCAAAACATCAGCTTTACAGCAGTAGATGACATATTCCGGGGTCTTCACAACAATTATTTTAGCGCCTCTTTATTATTCCCAATATTTGTTAGAGTAGCAGGAGTATGACTTTCATATTCATACGGTTTACCATGGGGCAGGCAATGAGCAAATGCAATTCCTTTCTTAAATTTTCAATCAGCCATAAATGGCTTATTCCATTTTGTTTCCTTATTACTATAGGCAGTTTGGCCCAAACAACCTTTACCGAAAGTGCAGCCGCATACGGACTCAATATTAATGGCAATAAGGATGGTGGTCATGCCTGGGCAGACTATGATCTGGATGGAGATTTTGATCTTGTGGTAAATCGCAATGGCAGTGGTTATCTTTTGAGGAACGACGGGGGAAGTTTTTCAGATCAGACGGCGGCATTGGCACCAGACTTTAGTGGAGGTAATCTGGAGCGTACAGCATTATTCGTTGACTTTAATAATGACGGCTACCCCGATGTTTTCAGAAATAAACACAACGATGTGAGGATCTACCTTCAGGATCCTGCGACTAACATATTTGGCGATGGATTAGGAGGTACTGCTCCAAGTCAGCGATTTACTTCCATGACAGATGGCATGAATACTGAAGGGGCCGGAGCCCTTGATTATGATGGGGATGGGGACCTGGACCTTTTTATTGACAATCATAACTTTGGCATAGATATCCTCCAAAATGATGGTAATGGCTTTTTTACACATGTTACCAGAAAGGCAGACAGTCCAAACCCACCCTACAATGCCGGGGATGCTACCACCTGGCCCTTAGGTCTTGTGCAGGATGCTACAGATGGGGACTACGGCTCGGCCACCGACTTTAATGATGACGGTTGGGTAGATGTTGTAGTCCGGAAGCGCGACCAGGTAGATTTATTTACAAATCTGGGCGGGGCCTTTCAAAACGGAGTGGATATAGATCAGGCGAATAATAGTAACAAAGGCGCCGTTGCGTTTTATGATTTTGACAATGATGGTGACTTTGACCTCTATTGGACAGAAAATGGAACCAACCAAATACACAGGAACAATGGAGACGGTACCTGGACTGCATTAGGAGCGGGGACAGGTATTCCGACAAGTTTTTCCGGGCAGATAGAAGGCTTAGCTTGCGGGGATGTGGATAACGACGGGGATATCGACATTTTTCTCACCGGAAGCAATACAGGCAAAATGTACTATAACCAAATTAATAATGGCGGCGGACCCATGTCCTTCGTAGATTCGGGCCTTACATTTAATTCGGCCCCGGGCGAAGGATGTACATTTGTGGATATCGATCAGGATGGGGATTTGGATCTTTATGTGAACAGATCTGGCAATAATAGGTTGTATATTAATAATCTGGGATTGTTAAACAGGCTCAATCACTTGTATATTAATATCCAGGAAGACAGGGATGCGCTGGGATTAACCGGTTCAGAAGAACGTTTTGGCGTTGGTGCCACTTCTAAGATCCTGGATTGCGATGGTAATGTAATTTCCGGAACCAGAGAAGTCAACGGGGGATATGGCCATGGTACCCAGGCGCCGGGAGAGATTCACTTTGGCTTACCAAGCGGACCAACCGTTCCTATAGTTGTAGAAGTCGCCTATCCGAGAACCTCCTCGGGCCGGGTAGTGGTGCGTCAGCAATTACGCCCTATCGATTACTTTAATGGCAGCATAAATATTGTAGATATTTTTCCTGATTCTGCCAATGAACCTCCCGTAGCGATTGATGATTATCTCACTACAACGCAGGATCAGCTGATTAATTTTGACCCACTTGTAGATAATGGTGCAGGGGCTGATAGTGATCCCGAAGGTGAACCTATGGAGGTCCTGTCTGTTACCCAGCCGCCTAATGGTACTGCGGTTCTCAATGGTGATGGCAGCGTTACTTATACGCCGGATCCGGGTTATTACGGGAGCGATCAATTTACCTACATCCTTCGCGATAATGCCAATTGTACATTTACCTCTGAAACGGATATTGGGACTGTTTATATAACCGTATACCCGGATTCTGATGGGGATACAATCATAGATAATGTAGACCTTGACGATGACAATGATGGAGTGCTGGATGCCCTTGAGAATGACTGTGGACCTGACGTTTCTGGTTTTGATGCTTATTGGGAATTTGAAAATTCAACTGATGATACATCGGGGAATGGATATAATTTACAGGCCGGAAGTGTCACGTACTCCTCACTAGCTGTGCGTGGTACAAGTGCTGCTTCATTCAATGGCAGTTCGGATTATCTTCAATACAGCGACGGTACTTTCCTCAATCAGGCAATAACTAATTTTTCCTACTCATTTTGGATAAAACCCGATAATCTCACCGGAATTCAGACCCTCCTGGATGAAGGTGGAAGTGGCACTGGTGTAGCCATCCGATTGAACGGTAATACACTGGAAAATGCAATACGTGAGGGAGGCGCCGGAAGTCAGCAAAGTACTTCCAGTTTTACCTTTCCCAATGATGGTGTCTGGCACCATATTGTGCTGACTTACAGCAATGGGGACTTAATAATGTATTTGGACGGAGTTCCCAGTACAACCCTAAGTACAGGATTTGGTACCCTTGCTTCGCATGGAAGCGTACATAGTTTTGGAAGCAGCAACGGGGATTCCTTTGGCCAGGGCGTAGGTAATTATTATGATGGCCTAATGGATGATATTGTACACTATCCTTCGGTAATTGATCAAACTGACGTAAATGCACTTCTTTACGGCACATGCGATACGGATGGTGATGGAATCGCAAACCGCATTGATCTGGATAGCGACAATGATGGTATATATGATGTGGTTGAAGCAGGACATGACCAGGCCCATACCAATGGCATTGTGAATGCAGTGTACGGGCCAAATGGATTTGCGGATAACCTGGAAACTGCTCCGGAAAGCGATTTACAGAACTATACAATAATGAACTCCGATGGAAGCGGAAATGCAGATTACTTATCCACCGATAGTGACAATGACAGTTGCAGCGATGCCAATGAAGCCTATGGAGATCCTAATGCAGACGGGGGTGATAATGAGTATTACGGCATCGGAAGTCCGCCAGCAACCGATAGCTCAGGCAGAGTAAGTGCAGCAAGTTATGCTGTTCCTGCAGATGGTGATTTCAATACCACTTTCGATTACAGGGAGGCCGCCTCAGCTCCGTCAATTAGTATCCAACCTGCAGATACTACTGCCTGCCCCGGATGTGATACTACCTTTTCCGTAACAACTGCCAACGCTGATACTTTCCAATGGCAATGGTATAACGGAAGTAGCTGGGTAGATCTGACCAACTCAGGGATCTATAGCGGAACCACAACTAACACTTTGATTATTAGTAATATAACTACTGCGGAAAACGGCAATCAGTACCGTATTGTTATTTCCAATTCCCAGTATATCTGCGCTATTGAAACTTCTAACTCCGCCATACTCACAGTTCAGGTAAATACGGTAATTAGCAATCGCAAAATTACCTATAGGGTTAATAAAAATTGAAGACTCCATAATAGCCAAAAAAGTACTCTATTTTAGAGATTTTTCCTACTTATGCCATTCGGTAAGTGTTGATATAATTGGGTTAATCGACCAACGAATTTTCCTAATAAAATAGCACTTTTTCGATGAATACCTCAACTTTTGATGCCTATACAGTACTAATTACCCGTTTTACAACATTTATTTTCCAATGGTAGCTATAAGGTTAATTTTGTATTGTGTAATAAACTGATTGATTTATAGATAGATACAATCGGTTTCATACCAACCCAGATTATGAATAACTTGACCGACTTAATGAACTTTCAGCCATTTGAAGTAGATAGTGGCCGTACAGGGGCTTTAATTGCTGCCTTCTTACACGATATTCTTTTCGGTAAAGCATTTAACCATAATCATTTAGGGAAATATTAAACTTTTTGCGTTCAACCAGGGAATAATCCCGGGTCGAATTGCGAGTCGTTGATCATATTGTAGCAAACATGATAAAAAAAGTGCTATTTAAAAACATAACCATGGATAAGAGAATCCTACTACTCATTTTTCTGGTCTCCGGTTTTGCCTATTCGCAAACTACCGTCACATTACAGGATCAATGTAATTGTGAGGTGCTAAGTGGAACAGCTGTGACTGCTCCCGGGCTAACCACCCCGGCAGGGGCCGACACCGGCGATATTTATGTTAACACCAATACTGGGACCATTTATTTTTGGGATGGAGATTCCTGGGAGTTGACTTCCTCTGACGACCAGCAATTACAAAATTTCACTTTTAATCTGGCTACAAACACCTTGTCGCTCGATATAGAAAATGGCAATTCGGTTTCCGTTGATCTTTCTGGTTTAGTAGGAACAGATGATCAGACGGCTGCTGAGGTGAATTATGACAATACCACATCCGGACTTACAGCTATCAATGTACAGGACGCCATCGATGAGATCAACGCTGCCGCAGGCACTGTTGCCCTTGTTGATAATGGGGATGGTACATATGATTTTACAGATGCCGGTGGCAATACCACCACAATTACAGATACCTCGATCTCTACCTTAACTGATAACGGAGACGGCACCTATACTTATACAGATGAGGCCGGTAACATTGAAACTATTGATACCAATGCTTCGACCAACCCTTATGACAATACCACATCCGGACTTACTGCTACCAATGTACAGGACGCCATCGATGAGATCAACGCTGCCGCAGGCACTGTTGCCCTTGTTGATAATGGGGATGGTACATATGATTTTACAGATGCCGGTGGCAATACCACCACAATTACAGATACCTCGATCTCTACCTTAACTGATAATGGAGACGGTACCTATACATATACAGATGAGGCGGGTAACATTGAAACCATTGATACCAATGCTTCGACCAACCCTTATGACAATACCACCTCCGGACTGACTGCTACCAATGTACAGGACGCCATCGATGAGATCAACGCTGCCGCTGGCACCGTTGCCCTTGTTGATAATGGGGATGGTACATACGATTTTACAGATGCCGGTGGCAATACCACCACAATTACAGATACCTCGATCTCTACCTTAACTGATAATGGAGACGGTACCTATACATATACTGATGAGGCGGGTAACATTGAAACCATTGATACCAATGCTTCGACCAACCCTTATGACAATACCATCTCCGGACTTACAGCTACTAATGTACAGGATGCCATCGATGAGATCAACGCTGCCGCAGGCACTGTTGCCCTTGTTGATAATGGTGATGGTACATATGATTTTACAGATGCCGGTGGCAATACCACCACAATTACAGATACCTCGATCTCTACCTTAACTGATAACGGAGACGGTACCTATACATATACAGATGAGGCGGGTAACATTGAAACCATTGATACCAATGCTTCGACCAACCCTTATGACAATACCACCTCCGGACTTACAGCTACTAATGTACAGGACGCCATCGATGAGATCAACGCTGCCGCAGGCACTGTTGCCCTTGTTGATAATGGTGATGGTACATATGATTTTACAGATGCCGGTGGTAATACCACCACAATTACAGATACCTCGATCTCTACCTTAACTGATAATGGAGACGGTACCTATACTTATACAGATGAGGCGGGTAACATTGAAACCATTGATACCAATGCTTCGACCAACCCTTATGACAATACCACATCGGGGCTTACTGCTACCAATGTACAGGACGCCATCGATGAGATCAACGCTGCCGCAGGCACTGTTGCCCTTGTTGATAATGGGGATGGTACATACGATTTTACAGATGCCGGTGGTAATACCACCACAATTACAGATACCTCGATCTCTACCCTTACTGATAATGGAGACGGTACCTATACATATACAGATGAGGCGGGTAACATTGAAACCATTGATACCAATGCTTCGACCAACCCTTATGACAATACCATCTCCGGACTTACAGCTACTAATGTACAGGACGCCATCGATGAGATCAACGCTGCCGCAGGCACTGTTGCCCTTGTTGATAATGGGGATGGTACATATGATTTTACAGATGCCGGTGGTAATACCACCACAATTACAGATACCTCGATCTCTACCTTAACTGATAACGGAGATGGTACCTATACATATACAGATGAGGCGGGTAACATTGAAACCATTGATACCAATGCTTCGACCAACCCTTATGACAATACCACCTCCGGACTTACAGCTACTAATGTACAGGACGCCATTGATGAGATCAACGCTGCCGCAGGCACCGTTGCCCTTGTTGATAATGGGGATGGTACATACGATTTTACAGATGCCGGTGGCAATACCACCACAATTACAGATACCTCGATCTCTACCTTAACTGATAATGGAGACGGTACCTATACATATACTGATGAGGCGGGTAACATTGAAACCATTGATACCAATGCTTCGACCAACCCTTATGACAATACCATCTCCGGACTTACAGCTACTAATGTACAGGATGCCATCGATGAGATCAACGCTGCCGCAGGCACTGTTGCCCTTGTTGATAATGGTGATGGTACATATGATTTTACAGATGCCGGTGGCAATACCACCACAATTACAGATACCTCGATCTCTACCTTAACTGATAATGGAGACGGTACCTATACATATACAGATGAGGCGGGTAACATTGAAACCATTGATACCAATGCTTCGACCAACCCTTATGACAATACCACCTCCGGACTGACTGCTACCAATGTACAGGACGCCATCGATGAGATCAACGCTGCCGCTGGCACCGTTGCCCTTGTTGATAATGGGGATGGTACATACGATTTTACAGATGCCGGTGGCAATACCACCACAATTACAGATACCTCGATCTCTACCTTAACTGATAATGGAGACGGTACCTATACAT